>UMFV01020665.1_pt1 | contig 20844 bp, 17 predicted proteins | sample 1965101 | NCBI WGS metagenome assembly UMFV01 (sample SAMEA4836055, study PRJEB28245) | human gut metagenome | biome: gut microbiome; material: fecal sample | place: Denmark | collected 2008 | reverse complement strand
GCCCTTCAATCAGGGCAAAGGCGCTGCCGTCATTGTCGGTTTTAAGGCCGCCGTCCGCATGGGCTACACTCATGTGCTGCAGATTGATGCCGACGGGCAGCTCGACTTCGGCGCGGTGCCGAATTTGATCCGCCTCGCGCAGAAATTCCCGCACGCTCTGATCTGCGGCACGCCGCAGTTTGACGCCTCTGCGCCGCCCGCCCGCAAGTGGGGCCGACGGGTAACCAACTTCTGGTGCTCCGTCAACAGTCTTTCCATGTCCTTTGGGGATGCAATGTGCGGCTTGCGGATCTATCCGCTGGATTCTGCGCTTGCCATCTGCGAAAACGCCCGCATCGGACGCCGCATGGAGTTTGATCCGGAAATTTTGGTGCGCCTCCTTTGGGCCGGCGTGCGGGTGAAAAATGTTCCCGTTGCCGTCACCTACCCCAAAGACGGCGTCAGTCACTATGCGCCGTTTAAGGACACCATGCGCATCAGCTGGATGCACAGCCGGCTCTTCCTGCAAATGGCTACGCGCATGCCGATCATCCTGTGGTCGCGTATCTTCGGCTGGACGGCTGAATGCGAGTGTCCGTCGAGTCAAAGAAAGTCTTGCTGCTCCATGCCTAAAGGCAAAACGGTCCCGCCCTCCAAAGCGCCGAAAACCGCTCAGCCGGCAGCCGCGCCCGTGAAGCCCCAGGCCAAAGCTGCCCCCAAACGTCCGCCCATGACGCCCGAAGAAAATGAACGGGCACGGCGTGCCTTTCATGCCGCAACGGTTGCCAAACGAAACGCGGATCGTGCCTTGGCCCAAATCGAGCAGGAAGCGGTTGAGCGGTCCGGGATCCTCGGACCGCTCAATCTGAACTCTGGATGTCTCGAATCACTCCCTCGAGGGCGGCAGAACTCTCCAATGTCGAAGAAAAGCACCGGCAGCCTCTTCATTCCAGCAAGCTGCCGGAATGGCCGACCTTGACTGAACGCACCAGCGTACTCGGCATCCGCATCCTGCTTTTCATTCACCGTCATTGCGGCGCTCTGCCCTTCAGAATCGTTTTGCGGATGGTGAATGCCGTCTACTGGTTCACCTCTCCCCGCCTAAGGGCGGTCGTCAGCGACTATCAGCGGCGAGTCGACCAAGCGGCGCCCTTTCTCCTCAAATATTTCGGCACGTCGGCCCCATCCGCCCGATCCGGATTGGCCCAGCTGGAGCGGTTTTCGCTCGCTATTCTTGAAAAATTCTGCGCGCTTTCGGGCGAAGACCATTTGGCTGCGCTCGATGTGAGCGGAGACGAACCCTTTCGCAAAGATGCGCCTAAAGCGGGATGCGTCATTCTGACGTCCCACACGGGGTGCCAGGAACTGCTCTCCCAGGCCTCGCCCGCCTACAGCAGCCACCCCATTGTGATCCTGCAGCATACCGGGCATGCCAGACGGTTTAATGAGCTCCTCGAACGTGCCGGCGCCCGGCCGCCGCAAGTCGAACTCTTTGAAATCGGCGCTGCGCTCTCGCCCGCGCTCGTCATGGAGCTCGCTGACCGTGCGTCCCAAGGCGCCTATATTGTTTTGGCGGGCGACCGCACGCCGATGGGATCCGAGGCTTTCCAAACCGTCCCGTTCTTTGGCAGTCCTGCCCGCTTTCCTACGGGCGGCGCACTGCTCGCCGACCTGCTTGGCCTGCCGCTTCGCATGATGGTCTGCACGCGCCCGAGGGCAAAAGAACGACGCTACCGCGTCAAATTCTTTGAGCTCGCCCCTGCCGGCCGCATTCCGCGCAAAGCTCGCGCAGAGCACCTCCAAAACATGGCGACCCGCTATGCCATGCATCTTGAAGAGGAACTTAAGTCCTCTCCGCTCGACTGGGCCAACTATTACGATTTCTGGGAGAGTCTCTCTTGAAAGCAGCCGCTCACTTTATCCGAATAGCCTCTGGTGCCGTTATTTCTGCCGTTTTGGCGATTGGCTTGGGCGGATACGTTCATGCCGCGAAGGGCGCCGATATTTCACCGGCCGCCGAGACGCCGCAAGACGGAGCGCTTTCTGCCGACGTGCGGGCGCTCCTCGCCCCCTTGGCTGCCAAGCGTGTTGAAGGAACCTTTGAAGAACGCCGCTCCGTGCCGGGCTTTCCCAAACCCATGCTGAGCCGAGGACATTTCACGCTCGAAGGTGAGAGCCTCGTGTGGCAGACGCAAACGCCCTTTGCCTCACTCATGAAGGTCACGCCCGAAGGCGTATTTCTGGAAGCCGCCGGCGAGAAGCAGGCACTCACTGCCGCTGAGATTCCTGCCGTCGGCCGAATCTGCACGCTGCTGACGAGCGTGATGGGCGGCCGTTTCGATGCACTCTCCGACCTTTTTGCGGTCAGCGCCGCTCAGTCAGAAGGACGAGTTCACATTTCAGCCGATCCCAAATCACCCGAACTCGCCCAGGTGGTCAAGCACATCCAAGCCGAAGCGGGCAGCTATTTGGAAAAACTCACCATGACGGGACCTCAGGGAGACGAAACCGTCGTGCTCTTTTCCAATGTGACCGTTGAACGCTGAGCGCACGAAGCCGATCCGGCGCGGCCTCAGGGTTCAGGGTTCAATGGGCCCTAGATCCGAAGGGAGCCGCAGATCACCTCTCGGCGAGAGCGCCACGGATCCGATCTTGGGGCCGTCGGGCATACTGCTGCGCTTAAACTGCTGCGCATAAAACCGACGGAAGAAAGTTGCCGCGGTTTTGCTGAGCAAAGCTTTGTCAACCTCCGGAAAGGCAATCGCCGCAAGCGTTTCAATTTTGGCTCTGGCAAAGCCCGACTTCATCACGTGATAGAGGAAGAAGTCGTGAAGCGCATAGGGGCCGAGCGCAGCTTCAGTGGACTGAATGCGTCCGGCGGCATCGGGCGGGAGCAGTTCCGGACTAATCTCCGTTGCGAGCACGCCGGCCAGCACCTCTTCAAGCTCAGGATGCATCTCGCCGAAAACGCGCACCAAATACTGCACAAGCGTCTTCGGCACGCCGGCGTTGACCGCATACATGGACATATGGTCGCCGTTGAATGTGGCCCAGCCCAGAGCGAGCTCGCTCATATCGGACGTTCCCAGCACAAGACCGCCCACAGCATTGGCGACATCCATGAGAATCTGCGTGCGTTCCCGCGCCTGAGCATTTTCAAAAACCACGTCATAGCGATCTTCCGGATGCCCAATATCGGCAAAGTGCTGCCGACAAGCCGGACGAATATCGATCGTGCGGAATTCAATGCCAAGCCCCCGCATCAGTGCCTCTGCACTGGCACGCGTTCCCGATGAAGTACCAAAGCCCGGCATGGAGATGCCGAGAATGTCCGAACGCGGACGTCCAAGCTCATCCATAGCCGCAGCCGCAACGAGGAGCGCCAGCGTACTGTCGAGACCGCCGGAAACCCCGATCACAACGCGGGCGATCCCGGTCTTACGCAACCGCTCCGTCAGTCCCGCGCACTGCATGCGCAAAATTTCCCTGGCGCGCTCTCGTCGGCGATCAGCATTTTTAGGAATAAAGGGGGCCGGATCCACCTTGGCGGGCCACAGTGCCGAGCGTGCCGAGGGCGTCGGCGCCGCATGAATGCGGCGGCAGGGCTTTGTCTCAACGCCCTGCGCAAATGAACGAAAGCGAATGCGTTCGAGCTCAATGCGCTCCAGATCGATATCGGCCGAAATTATGCCGGTCTGCCAAATGGATTCCGCCGCGATGCGCCCGCCGGCGGCCGCGAGCATGTGTCCGGAGAAAACCAAATCCGTTGTCGACTCACCTTCGCCCGAAGATGCATAAACGTATGCGCACATGGACCGTGCGGACTGCAGACGCACGAGTTCGCGGCGAAATTTCGCCTTGCCTGCCGTTTCATTAGAGGCGGAAAGATTAACGATAACGTTGGCTCCCGCCGCTGCCGCTGCTGCCGCTGGCGGCTGAGCAACCCAAAGATCTTCGCAAACTTCTGCGGCGATCGCTAAACCCGATGCCGACTCGAATATCAGATCCGTGCCGAAAGGAACTGTGTCGCCCAAGACTTCCAAGGGGCTGCTTACCGCCTCAGAAGCGGGCGAAAACCAGCGCGCTTCATAAAATTCCTGATAGTTGGGCAGATGACTCTTGGGAACGATGCCTAACACCCGGCCGTTTTGCAGGAAAACGGCGCAGTTAAAAAGCCGGCCGTCCGCACGAATCGGCGCGCCAAGGACAACGATGAGTCCCTCGGATTGAGGCCGCTTCAGATGATCTTTAATGCACTCGAGCGCCGTCAGAACACCTTCGAGAAGCGGCGCCCGCAAGAAGAGGTCTGCTGCCGTATATCCCGAGAGCACCAGTTCGGGCAAAACCAGCACATCGGCTTTGAGGGCTTGAGCCTGATCGATGACCGAGCAGATTTCCGCTGCGTTTTTCATGGGCTCTCCAGGATGCACCCGAGGCGAACCGGCCGCAGCTTTAATGAACCCTGTGGCGTTCTCACCGATCTTCATAACCATTCCTTCTCGTATACATCCTGCCGCGGAGCGATCTTTCCGACGACCTCACAGCGCATTCTAATAATGCCTTAACGCTCCAACCGGATACGCCGCAGCTTAAGCCCCGACGAACCGTGAAACTGCACAAAAAATCACCCTCACTGCGGGATTGGCATTTGGCATGAACTTGCTAAACTCAACCGCAGCTGCGCAGTTCAACCACTGCAGCTGCCCACATCAAAATCCACACAAGCGGAGATATTTAAAGAGCATGTGCACCACCATCGTTTTCGGCGAAAAGGCTTCCGCCGACGGCTCATTCATCGTCGCCCGCAGCGCCGACAGCTCCTCGCTTAAAGCCCAGCACTTCGTCATTCATCCTGCCCGCCAGGGTCAGACCGGTTTTTACAGTTGCAAAGCGCACGGCGGCGTGAATGACTTCACCTACCCGCTTCCGGAGAATTCCCTGCGCTATACGACGATTCCCAACTGGAAGACGCAGCTTCACGGTGCCTGCGGCTTCAATGAAGCCGGCATGGGACTCACCGGCACGGAATCGATCTTCGCCTCTGAAGCCGCACTTGCCGTAGATCCGTACGTCAAGGAAACGGGCATTACCGAGGACGACATCGCCGACGTACTGCTCTGCCGCTGCCGCACCGCGCGCGAAGGCGCTGCAGAACTTGGCCGCATCATTGAAGCGCAGGGGTGCGGTGAAGGTTTTGGCGTAGCGTTCATTGACGAAACCGAGGTTTGGTACCTTGAAACCGGTTCCGGCCACCACTGGCTTGCGCAGCGTATCCCAGCCGACTCCTATTTTGCCTCCGGCAATCAGGGACGCTTCCAAACTTATGATCCGGCCTCCGACGACCAGATGGCCTCGAAGAACCTGGTTGAATTTGCTGTCGAAAAGGGACTCTACAACCCCGAAACCGACGGTGAATTCAATTTTTCCAAGGCCTATACGCGTGACGATGACCGCGACCGCACTTATAACGACCCGCGTGTCTGGGTCATGCAGAAGCGCCTCAATCCGTCGCTTGAACAGAACCCTGACGCCGGCCGCAGTTTCCCCGTGTTCCTCACGCCCGAGCGTAAGGGCACCATTGAGGATGCCAAGGCGCTGATGCGCGACCATTTTGCCGGCACCGAGCATGACCCGTATGGTCACGGCCTGCGCGGCGACGAACCGTGGCGTCCGATCAGCGTTTTCCGCACGTATGAAGCTCATGTCATGCAGGTGCGTCCGTGGCTTCCGAAGGAAATCGGCCAGGTCATCTATGTCGCCGTCGGTATGGCTGATCTGTCGGTCTTCATTCCCTTCTATGCGGGTCTCACACAAGTTCCGGCATCCTGGAGCAAGGGAACTGATCAGTGCGACACGGAATCGGCCTACTGGAAGTTCCGCCGCCTGCAGACGCTCGCCATGACGGACTACCCGAAGCTTGCGCCGATCGTGCATGAAGCCTTTGCGGCCTTCGAAGCTGAAACATCTGCTGCCCAGCAGCGCATGGAAGAAGAGTATCTGGCCCTTAAGGCTACAAGTGAAGCGGCTGCCCGCAGTCACCTTGACGCCTTCAATCTGAAGGTCATTGCTGAAGCCGAAGCCCTCGCCGAGAAGCTTCTCTGCCGACTCTTCACGATCCGCACCGCCGATATTGAGGCGCTTGTTCCTGCAAAGAACCGTAAGAACAAGGATTAACTTGCAGTTTTGTTTTCCCTGCCGGCAGACGTTGTTTGTCGGCAGGATTTTGGAGCCGCGAAAGCGGCTCTTTTTAATGGCTTAAATCAAAGAATCGCAAGCGAAATCCAGATGGGCAGCGTCACTATTGCTGCCAATGTCTGCAGGGATGTTGCAGCAGCAACAGCCGGCGCATTGCCGTGCATGGCGGCCGTCATCACATAGCACGACTGTGCTGTCGGCAGAGCCGCAAAAATAATGACGACTCCCGCCGCTGCCGGCGGCAGTCCGCAGGCGGACGTCACTCCCCAAGCGGCAAAAGCAATTCCATGCCGCTTCACTCGCCTGCGATCCCAAAGCCCATTTGCAGACGCTGCAGCCGCAATCATCGATTGTTTGATGCATCACTGCACTGCCATTGCAATCAATGACGAGAGCTGCAGGCTGAAAGAACACAAGCTAAAAAATGGCTTAACCAATAACCTGCAAGCTGCAAAGGAATTAAAACCTGAGCGGCATAACTGCAGGGGGTCAAGATTTGTCCGCCAGGGGGGTCAACTTGCCTGACCGTGAACACTTTGCAGCTTGGCAGATATTCGGGGGGATTCTTTGTCAAGCCAGGATATATTGATAGGCAGAGAGGCGCATATCCGCCTTACAAAGGTGAGGATCATCTATGACTCAATCTGTCACTTGCACAGCAAATGTAAAGTGGAACATTTCGGTTCCGCCGGATTTAGATGAAGCAACCCAAATCTACCTTGCATCCCATGGCGGGAAAAAAGAGCCCTTTCCGCGTTAGTTCAGAAGGCAGTTTCACGTTACATCATTTCTTCGCTAACCAAGGAGACGAAGGAAGATGTGCGTACGTCCGGACTATCACAAGACGATCTTGACAAGATCATTGCGGCTGGAGCTGCGTGGGGGAAGGGTCAGCCTCAATAAATGGACACGGACCATGGTGAAACGTTAAAGGCCTGACCTCTGAATTCACGGCTTTCTTTAATACGCCGATGCCGAACGGCTCGTCCGGTGGAGTGCGAGTGAGCAAGGTGCAAACCCGCTCTCTGCCCGATGCTTAAATCAAAGAATCGCAAGCGAAATCCAGATGGGCAGCGTCACTATTGCTGCTAATGTCTGCAGGGATGTTGCTGCAGCAACAGCCGGTGCGTTGCCGTGCATAGCGGCCGTCATCACATAGCACGACTGTGCAGTCGGCAGAGCCGCAAAAATAATGACGACTCCTGCCGCTGCCGGCGGCAGTCCGCAGGCTGCCGTCACTCCCCAAGCGACAAGCGGCAAAAGCATCAGTCTTTGCACGGCGCCGGTGAGAATAAGTCCCCAGCTGCCGCGCAGCGCGGCAAAGCGCAGGCCGGCACCGATGCAAAGCAGCCCCATAGCCAGCGACGCATTGCCAAGTCCCTTTAAGAAGTGATGGATGGTTGCGGGCACTGTGATGCCGAGAAGATTGCAGCAGAGTCCAAGAACTGTAGCGATAATGAGCGGATTTTGGACAACCGCTTTACCCGTAACAACCATGAGGCTGGACTTAGAGCCGTTTGTCTGCTTTCCCAAAGCTGCATCACGTTTGGCCACAGCACCAGCGAGCGCACTCACCGCAATGGTGTTTGAAATCGGCACCCAAAAAGCGATCAAAAGTGCCAGAAGTGCAAAACCCTGGTCACCAAAAAGCTTCAAAGCAAGGGCAAAACCAATATAAGTGTTGAAGCGAAAGCCGCATTGAAAGAGCGACGCATAGGTGACCGGATCAGCCTTCACCAAATAGCGAATGCACCAAGACGCGCAGACGCCGATCAGCATCGCCCCGATGCCTGCGGCGAGGAACCCGGCAGATTCTCCGAGCGAGAGGCTGGACCCAGAGATGGAGGTGAAAAGAAGCGGCGGTAAAAGCACGTAGAAAACAAGCCGTTCGGCCTGTTTCCAGAAATCTTCTGAATATTCGAACTTCAGCCGCAGCAGCAATCCCAGCAGAATGATCGAAAAATCAGGTGCGATGAGCGCAACGCTGTCCATGATGTTAGGCAATTAAATAAAGACGTAATACTCTATTCTCACTACGGCGCCAAAGCCGTGCCATGCGGAGATACGTGAGTCTTCGAAAAGGAATACCATTCCGGTCGAAATCGGTTTTGGAAGTCGATAATAAGAAACCCGATTGCGGCTTATGCTCAGCCGCACAACGAATCTGCATTTTTGCCATGATCTGCAATCTTTGCCCTCGCCGCTGCGGCGCGGACCGTTCGACCCCTCAAGGTCTGAAGCGCAGCATCTGCCGCGCCACTGATGACGTTGAGATCGCACTGGTCAGTCTCCATGCTTGGGAAGAACCGATCCTTGAGAGCGGAAACGGTGCCGGCACCGTTTTCTTTTCACACTGCAATTTACGGTGCTGCTTTTGTCAAAACTATGAAATCAGCGCCGGGGGCAAAGGCCTCAAGGTCTCCACAGCCAGACTCACCGATATTTTTCTTGAAGAAGCTGAACGCGGCGCATCATGCATTGAGCTGGTGACTCCCGGTCATTACACCCGCCAAATTCGTGAAGCGCTTCTTTCTGCCAAAGCTCAGGGCTTAAAACTTCCAGTTGTCTATAACTCCAACGCTTATGAGCTCCCTGAGACGCTCAGGATGCTCGATGGCTTGGTGGATATCTTTCTGCCGGATCTCAAGTATTTCGACAGTCGACTGGGTGAAAAATATTCTGGCGTTCCGAAATATTTCGAATATGCCTCCGAAGCTATCCGTACGATGTTCGCGATGACGGGACCTGCCAGACTTGACAATGACGGCCTCTTAAAACGAGGCATGATCATCCGTCATCTGGTTCTTCCCTGGCAATGGAGAGACAGCTGCCGCTGCCTGGATTGGATTCATGAAACTTTCGGCGATGATGTTTTCGTTTCAGTCATGAACCAATACATGCCGATCTATAAAGCATGCCTGCATCCGGAGATTAATCGCCCCTTGACAACACTCGAATATCAGAAGGTTATTCGTCACGCAGATGAGATCGGCATCACCAAAGGCTTCATGCAGGTGGGAAAAACGGCCGAGGCGAAATTCATCCCAAACTTCAATGGCGACCATGTTCTGGCTGATGCGGGTTAACTTAAATTTCATTAACTCTCAACGCAATACAGTATCTTGAAATCATCCAGTTAAACTGCGCCTGAAACGTTTGTCAACGGTCAGGTAAGTTGACCTCATAACGTACCGCGCGTTCCTGCGGCGTGAGCACGGTTTTGCGCCAGGGCTGACAAAACTTTTGCAGCGTGTGCAGCTGCACTGCCAAACCCAGCTGCTCCTTTAATCGACGTTGGAGATTGGGGCAATGACCGCGGCAGTCGACAAACAGTCTCTTGATCAATTCTTCATAGGAATCCAGAGCGCAAGCTCGTTGGACACGAAAACGATGGGCTGTCCGCTGTCAAGGAGCGCCAGATATTTGCGCACCGTGTTGCGCGATAGGCCGAGCCGCTTGCTGATCTTGAGCGAGCCCTCCCCGCGTTCATGCAAGAGCTGAATGTATTTCAGCGCTTCCGTTCTAACCATCTTGGCTTTCCGTTGCTTGAGGAAACCCCCGATTCTTCCAGTTTCTATGTCTTCCTACCGTCATGTTTTGTGACCTGATGGGATAGGTCATTTTTGCGTTCGTTAGGTAGGTAATTTATGCGTTCGCGTAACATCTGAACCTTCACGGTTAATCTCTCTTGCGTTGAAGAGGGGTCAGGAAATGTCCGCACGGGGGTATCTTATTCTGTCCGCTAACAGTGGTGCATCGGCGTCTTCATCGGTTCTTTGTGGTAGTTCGCTTTAACCTCTATCCCGATGACCTCACAAAGCCGCTGATAGTTATGTACTTGCTCGTCGCGACAGACATTTCTCCAGTAGCTCGCTTAACGGAACCAAGGATCCGTTCATGCTTTCGATCATCGCTTCGACCAACGCAACATGAGAAATCTTTTCAAAAGACAAGTTCCATCCGTGCTCGTTGGCAAAGATCTGGAAGAACAGGCGTGTAGATCGCCCGTTGCCCTCACGGAATGGATGCAGTGCGTTAACTTCCGACAGGTAGTAGGCTAATTTACAAGCGCATTGCTTAACATCCATTTCGGCGAAATTCTCTCGCTGCATTTTGCTAAAGATCCCGCGGGCATACGATTCGATCATAGGAGCAAAGCAGAAGACGGATTGCCCCTTACTGATGAACCCTTGTTGACGAATCTCACCAGCCCAATCGTAAAGCTCGCCAAAAAGATACTTATGGACAGCTTGAAGGTGCTTAAAATCGAAATTCCCAGTAGGAATATCGTCGTCACTTTGCTTCGATTTAACAAACTTAGAGTCTGTGATTTGACTCTCTAATTCGGATAGCAGGTCCTGGTGTTTGATCCCGAATTTGTTTCGCAATATCCTGGTGCCAGGACAGACGTAAGGATCCTCCAGAGAATCGAATTTGTAATCGTACTCATCAGACACGGTCGCGCGCCTCCTGCTTTGCGAGAGCCTCGGCGACATATTTCTTGATCAGATCTTGTCTGGAAATTTCGCCACGAACCATTTTCCACAGATCTTCGACTTCATTAGCAGGAACCGTTCGGCCTTCGCATGCCGATGTATGGACAGCGGCCGCAATTGCAGCTTCAGCTGTGGGAAAAATTCCGTATCGTTGTTTGACCGGCTTAAGTGTCAACTCAATGCTCAATCCGATTGCTTCCGCATACCGTTGGAGAGCAGATAAGGTGACGTCTGCTCCTGTAAGCAGACGTTTTTCGAGACGCGCAACCGCCGATTGAGTCGTGGCCATTGCTCGGGCAACTTCGGTTTGCGACAGGCCATGCTCTTTTCTGTAAAAGACCATGGCGGAGGTGTGAGTAGCAAAGTTCATTGCAGGTAAAATAAAAGAATATGCGATATTATAGCAAATGAGTCATATTCCTTCGGCGGTTCTTTGTTGCGGTTCGCTTAATCTCAGCCTGCCTCGCACCCATTGATTTGTCAGTCAATGAACTGACGGCTTCTTGTACAGCAGATTTGACGGGTGGAAGTTTCTCAAGGAGTTCCTTCGTAGCAAGGGTGAGCATCTTGTCCTGACTCGAACCAGCGTTTAGCTCGTTAATCACGTCGTTCAACAGATCGGTCAGCTCCTGACGTTTTGCCTTAGCTTTGAGGATGCCGGGATGGCCAGGGACGGGCTTGCCACTCCGAGCGGCGCGTTCGACGTCCTGCAGCCGGTTTTGCATGGTCTTGAGCAGCAGAGTCTTCTTTTTTCGTGCAATGGCGTGCATACGGGCGCGTTCCTTGTCGGTTTGCACCTTCCGCACGTTGTGAAACTCAGATTGTTCCAGTGAACGGCGTGTCATGCCGCGCTGCCAGCGCTGTGTTGCGTTGGCTTCGATTCCTTGTTCTCGCAGACACACAGCAAAATGTTCGCGCATTTCCTCGCGGCGAGCATTGTCGACGTGAAAGCGCCGTCCGTCATGGCTGATTGTTCGAAGCAAAATGTGGCAGTGCGGTTGTGTCGTCCTCTGATCATTTTCCGGCGTGTGAAATGCTATCAGGTAGTCGTGCCCCGTCAAAGTGTCTTGCGCCCATTTATGACATGCAGCTTTGAAGCCCTCTGTGGGCGTGCCGATCGGCATGGAGAGGATGATCCGACGGCCGTGCGAGCGACGATCGGCTATGGATTCTTCCTGAGGAATTTGCGATTGAAGACCCCATTGACGAACGACGGCTTCCACTTGTTCTTTGGAACCGTGGGCAAAGCTGTCTTGGTCTTCAATCTCGATCTTGCCGTTTCGCCTGATGTAATCAGCAGCGGCCTTCATGTGTTTGTGGCAGCGAATATTGGCTCGCCCGATTTTCAGCATGACTTCCGGTGCCCTTCTGACGATGCCCGTGAGTTTCTGCCTGGGAGTCAATCGTGCGAGTCGAGAGCGACCGCCCCCGGCTCTAACCTTGCGGTTGGGATCTGCGACATGTCCTTTGTGATACCGCATGGACTCTGGAAAGAGGCGATCAAGAGCTATGCTTTGAGTCATTTTCGGACTCGATTGAGTTCGTTGATCACAAGCTGTTCTTGCTTCTCGATGAAAACGTCCAACGGAACTTTTCCCGACTCTACTTCACGAAGGATCCTTTCGAAGAGCGCCGTGAGAACCGAGTTTTTCATGACGTCCGGAACCACCTGGAGCAGGTGATTGCCAAGCTCAGTTGCAACGATCTTTTTGCCCCTGGCTTCCAGGTACTTTTTCCGCTTGAGTTCGGCGATGATCGCAGCCCGCGTGGCGGGTGTGCCGATACCGTCTCCTTCCTTGAGGAACTTCTTGCTTTGAGGGTCGTCAACCGCCAGGTGAATGTTTTCCATGGCGCGAATCAACGTGCCTTCGGTGAAGGCAGCAGGCGGTTTTGTGCGCTCTTCTTTGCAATCGACTCCGGATACGGGCAGCTGCAGGCCGGCTTTCAGTTCTGGTAAGGCCTGACCTTCATCGTCTGTTTTCTCTTCGTGGCCTACGCCTGCGGCATCTTTCCAACCGAGCTTTGTGACAAGACGCCCTTTGGCAGAGAAGCGTTCATTTGCGATGCGCAATTCAATGGTGCAAGCCAGGTATTCATGCGACGGCAAGAAGTTCGCTATGTAGCGTTCGGCAATCAAACGATAGATTTTCCGTTCCTCTTCGCTGAACTTTGATCCGTCTGCAGCTTGCTGAGTCGGGATGATGCCGTGATGTGCCGTGATCTTTTTGTCATTCCATGTCGGAGATTTGATCGAGCTGTTGCACTTCGCGACGATGCCCGCCAGGGCCGGCATGGTCTTGGCAATCGAGGCAAGCACGTTCCTTGCGTCGGCGTGTTGAGACTCGGGGAGAAACGAACAATCCGTGCGCGGGTAGCTCGTAGCCTTGTGCGTTTCGTAAAGGGATTGGCACAGATCGAGTGTCTTCTCAGCGGAAAAACCGAATTGATTCGAGGCGGCCAGTTGAATGTCGGCAAGCGAGAAAACCTTCGGTTGCGCAATCTTCTTTGGCGTACGCGAGCAGCTGACGACGGTTGCCCGGCCGGCAGCTTTCAGCCGCTGCCGCAGCGCGGCTGCGATGCTGCGATTAACCAAACGTTTTTTGTTCGTCGATACCAGCTTGCGAATCCTCAGGTTCCCATACGGCAGCAAAGGGTTTGTCACCACCTAGACGGGCCTTGATGATGAAAAAAGGTACAGGCTTGAAATGACGAATCGCTGCATCACGTTCCGCGACTAACGCGAGCGTTGGCGTCTGCACGCGGCCGACGGCTATAAGCTCCTTCTTACCTTGTGCTTGTTGCACCAGTGTGTAGGCGCGCGACAAATTCATGCCGAGCAGCCAATCGGCGCGGGAACGTCCAAGCGCTGCCAACTTCATGCCGGTGAATTTTCCGTTGTCACGAAGGTTAGCAAGTCCTTTGCGTATCGACACACTGTCTTGTGCAGAAACCCAAAAGCGTTGCACACGGCCAGCGTATCGGAAGTGTTCCAGGACTTCATCAACAAGGAGTTGCCCCTCGCGGTCAGGGTCTCCGGCATGAACGACAAGGGAGGCCTTCTTGAGCAACTTCTCGATCGTTGCGAGCTGCTTTTTTACGCCTTTATCATTCCTCTGTAAGAGTTTCTAGGTCTGAGGAAAGATCGGGAGATCTTCGAAACGCCAGACCTTTGATCCTTTTTTTGTACGTGGGACGTCGTCCGGCAAATACGCGTCCGGTTCCGCTTGTTCGAGCAGATGCCCGAAGCACCAGGTGACGATCGAGCCGTCCTTGCATGTAATGAACCCGTCATTGCGCGAGGCGCAGCCAAGCTCGGCGACGATGGCCTTCGCAACGGATGGTTTTTCTGCAATGAAAAGTCGCATATGTGGCCTCTACGATCAGCGTTCCAGCGTTCGCTGCTTTGGCGGTTCAGTTACAGTGGTTTTTAGTCCGACCTCCGTGGTTTTTCCCTGCGTTGGTTGAATCGCCCAATTCGCTTGGAAGGCCGGTGACTTTTCGATCGTGGCGGCACGAACTTTTACGAGCCTTGCTGTAGCTTCTCCTTCGGCGAGGCGCACGCGCATTTCGACACGACGGGCAATGTCGGGGGACACCTTCGAGGCTGCTGCTAGGCTCTCAGCCGGGTCCTTGCTGAAAAAGAAACCGGGATGACCTCGGTCGATGCCAATCATCCAGTCTTTTGAATTGGGGCTCAATCGTTCGCGAAGAGCGATTGCTTATGGCCATTATCGACCGCATCGTGCACCACGGATATCTCATTAGATACACCGGAGACAGTTATCGATTGACTCACTCATTAATGGCTTAAAAACCAACCACTCACTGTGGACTTTGCCGTCAATAGTGGTTGGTTTTTACTTGACGGAACACAAGGTGTACGTCAGAGTACATGATGAAGTTAGAATCAATCTCAACTAGATCTAAGCATGCTCACAAGGAGGTGTGTTTGATCAAATAAATCCGGGAATGTCGGCAAAGATTATTACCTTGTTCGGCTGGTACACCTCGTACGGACATAGTCACATCTTCCTCTTTCTTTCCAAAAAAACACCCCATGTAAACCTTATTTGGAATTTCTTTATAATCTATATCTCTATTTGGAAATTTCAGATATGGCTACTTTCGGATATCGCCGTGTCAGTTTGGTTGATCAAAAGACTGCCCGCCAACTTGACTGCATGACTTTTGATCGGGAGTTTGAGGACAAAATCTCCTGCAAAGACACTGAGCTCCCTGCCCTCAAAGAAATGCTTACTTTGTTGCGCGAAGGAGATCACCTCTTCGTGCATTCTATGGATCGTCTTGGACGAAATTTGCAGGATTTGCTTCAGTTGATTGAGAAAGTCAATCAATGCGGGGTGTCCATTACATTCATCAAAGAAAATCTAACGTTTCCCGCTGACAAATCTCACTCCCCCATTTCTGTTTTGCTGTTACAGCTCCTTGGTGCAGTCGTACAGTTCGAACGTTCACTTATTAAAGAAAGGCAACGTGAAGGCATTGCTAAAGCTAAAACTAGAGGCGCCTACAGAGGGCGTGCACCACTGCCTAACGACAAACTCATAGAGGCCTTTGATCTTATCGACAAGGGCTATTCCGTCGTCAAGGCGGCCCAATTCATTGGCATCAGCAAATCCGCTCTTTATACCTACTTGGCTAAACGCCAAGCGTAACTCTCTCAACCCAAGAGACATCCCATGAATATTTTTCAATTCCGTGACGAGCTAATTGACACCTACAAAGCCTTTAGTCGTAGTTTCACCAAGATAGCCTCTAGCGACATTGAGTTAAAGGTTCGTGAACAGTGTGATGACCTCAAACGCTTCTGGCCTGAGCCTCTTTTGCAAATCAACCCAACCTACAAACAAACCCAGACTGTGAGCGACTATTGCCAAAGAGGTCGCTTGCACCCCCTTTGCAACACCATCTTTCGCAATCAGGAGGGTGAATCTTTACATCTTTTCTCGCATCAAGATCAGGCAATTGATCTTGCACAAAGCAAGAAATCCTATGTCGTGACGACGGGTACGGGTTCCGGTAAATCCTTGTCCTTTTTCATCCCGATCATCGACCAGATCCTCAAAGACAAAAAGCCCGATGAAAAACCACGCACCCGCGCCATCATCCTTTATCCGATGAATGCACTGGCAAACTCGCAAAAAGAGGAAATTGACAAATTTCTCAAAGGAAAGAACCTTTCGCCCCAAATCACTGTCGCTCGCTACACAGGACAAGAAACAGCTGCCGAGCGCAGTGAACTACACGCAAATCCACCGGATATTCTCCTTACGAACTATATGATGCTTGAGCTTGTGCTCATGCGTCATGATGATCGTGTACTTATCGACAACTGTAAAGACCTCCAGTTTCTCGTCCTTGACGAATTGCACACGTATCGAGGCCGTCAGGGATCGGACGTAGCAATGCTTGTTCGGCGTTTAAGAAGCCAGCTTGAATCCCGGGACAGCGACATGATCTGTATCGGCACTTCGGCCACCATGTCAAGCGTCGGTTCACGCGAAGCACAAAATACTGTTGTCGCCAAATTTGCAAGTGAAATTTTCGGCATCACCATCAAGCCCAATCAGGTGATTGCAGAAACATTAGTGCGTGTTACTAATCCAAAAAATCCTCCTTCGGCGCAAAAGGAAGACCTTCACACAATAGTGCTCGAGTCCGCAGAGGCTGCAAAGCCCATCACTGACTACTCCGAGTTTCGTAACAACGCTCTGGCGATTTGGCTTGAGGACAATTTGAGCATCACCAAGGAAATGAATCGTGCGATGCCGCTTTCTGTTCAAACTGTGATCTCTCGCTTGGCAACCGATGCCAACGTGTCAAGCGACATTGCTGAGAGGGCACTTAAAAACTTTCTCTCGCAATTTGGTACGGATCAAACCTTGAAGATGCCAAACGGGCGAAGCCCCTTTGCTTTCAAATTGCACCAATTCATTAGTGGCCCGGGCCGAGTGTACGTCACACTGCAAAAACCGGGAAATCGTGTCGTGACTTTGGACGGACAAACTTACATTGCTGACCAAGAAAAGAAGGGAAATAAGCTCCCTCTTTTTGAAGCCCACTTCTGCCGAGAATGCGGTCAAGAGTACATTCCTGTTTGGTTTGTCAAAAATGGGAAAACCATCACAAAAGTGGAGCCACGCAGTATCGACGATACCGGTGACAATAACGCGGACAATTTCGGCTATCTTTGCCCAATCACTTCGTCACAAGCCTACCAAGGACAAGTGGAAGACTTGCCTGACGATTGGCTTGATCCCAAAAAAAACTCCAAGGTTCGTCCAGCACGTAAAAAGGATGTTCCTCAGTTCATTACGCTTTCGACTCAAGGAACAGTCGCTGATACCGGCACGCAATTCTGGGCTTTTACCGGAAAATTCAAACTTTGCGTCAACTGCCTGCAAACGTATACAGCTCGAGGGAGGGATAAGCACCGCCTTATTGGCCTTTCGGGCGAAGGCAGAAGTTCTGCCACCACAGTTTTGAGCCTGCAAATTTTGCGTCAGCTCTATAACATGCCGCGCAACCCGGAAGACAAATATGATTTCAGGAAACTTCTAGGCTTTTCAGACAATCGTCAGGACACGGCGCTGCAAGCCGGCCACTTCAATGACTTTCTCAATCAGATCATTCTGAGGGGCGGCCTCGTTTGTGCGTTAAGAAAAGCGCAACAGCCTTTGCGACTGCCGGATCTTGTCGACAGCATTTGTCATGTTTTTCATTTTAATGACAACCATGACGCGGATGCCATGACTGAACTCTTGGTATCTCCTGAAACCACACAAGGACGACTTTTGAGCCAAGCTCTCTCTGCGCTGCGCTTTTCATTGAGTTATCGTCTTTTAAAAGACTTGCGCGATCAAAACCTCTATACCTGCCCAAGTCTGGAGAAGTTGGGGCTGATGTACATTACCTATGAGGGTCTGAAAGAACTCTGTAGCGACCATCAGGCATTTGCCCCCAACTCCGTTTTACGTGCTCTTGACTCAGATAAACGACAACAGCTCTTTGAAGCTTTCCTCAGCGAGGTTCGGCGTCGCCAATGCATTTCAACCCGATATTTCCTAGCCAAGGAGCAGGAAGTCGCTCGGGACATGGAGCACAAGTTACTTAATTATCGTTGGAGATTGGCCTCACTCGGAATCGCTTCTCGTCGCAAGACTCAAATTGAATCTGACTGCTCAGCTTTTGTGATCGACAATAACGACTTCAAAGCCTGGCCAGATGGGCAGTCTGTTCGATTTACAGAGCGATCAAGCCTCATTAAATATCTCAACAAGTTGCCTTTGTGGCAAGATGTCAAAGACACTCTGCCAGAATCCGTCACTATGGATCGTAAGGCTATGCAACGCGTTGTCTGCGACATGACAGCGCATCTTTGCAAGGCGGGCATTCTACGGCAGACCAAGACTAAGTACGGCTCCTATTACCAACTGGACCAAGCATCGATCCTTTGGAATTTCCCGAAACCAACTGAAGCGAATTCGCAAAACTACCACCATCGACTCTATCTGGATGTAGCCGACTCTTTGGACAATCAGGACATGTCGCTCTTTGAGTTTGAAGCTCAAGAGCATACGGCTCAAGTCAGCAGTCAAGAGCGCGAGCTACTTGAAATGCGGTTTCGAGCCAGCAAAGATGACGTAACTAAATGGGAAGAAACGGAACCGGGCAAGCCCTTTAGGCGACTTCCAGTGCTGTATTGTTCTCCAACAATGGAACTGGGCATTGATATTTCTGCGCTCAACTATGTGTACATGCGCAACATCCCGCCCACCGCCGCCAATTACACTCAACGCGCTGGTCGTGCTGGACGCTCAGGGCAACAGGCATTAAGTTTGAGTTACTGTGCAGCCATGAGCCCGCACGATCAGTGGTTTTTCCGGCACCCCGAAGATATGGTACAGGGGGTTGTCAAAGAGCCGACGCTTGACTTATCCAACGAGTCACTCATCAAGCGTCATTTACACTCGGTTTGGATGACGGCTGCCTGCCTGAATCTACCTAAAACTGTCCCTTTACTGCTTGATCTTAAACAGTCGGGTTACCCGGTTCGAGAGGACTTGTATGCACAGCTTACAGATCCTCGTCTGACACAAAAGGCCGTGCGTCTCGGTCGAAAAGTCTTATCTCAGGTAAAAATGGATCTGGCCGATCAGACATGGTTTACGGAAACCTATCTCGAACAAACCATGCAGCAAGCTGCCCACGAATTCTCTCGTAGTTTTGAGGGGTGGCGCAACTTGTATAAGGCCAGCCTTGAGCAAATAGAACTTGCCAATAAAACCATCGAACGGCCAGGTGTTCCTATCGAAGAATTAAGAATTGCAAAGCGGCGTCACGACGACTCGGTCATTCAAAAAACTCTTCTCGAAAAAAATGTCATCACCTCGACCAACAACGATTTTTACACCTACCGTTATCTGGCAAACCAAGGCTTTCTTCCTGGCTACAATTTCCCTGCAATGCCTCTGCTTGCGTGGGTTCCCGATAACGATAAAAAAGGGAACGATAACAAATCAACAATGCTTTCTCGCGCCCGCTTTCTGGGACTTTCTGAATTTGGTCCGCTTAACGTGATCTATCACCGAGGCCGAATCTACCGCATTGACAGACTCAAAATCAATGTACACGAAGATACCTCCACGGACAGCAACCAACTGCCGACAATGGCTGTTAACGTTTGCCCCCATTGCGGCTATGCGCATGTGATCGACACGGGCACCATTTTCAATCAGTGTGAAAACTGCGGTGCAGCACTTTCTCCCGATACCGTCATTCGGGGGCTCTATAAAGTCTCCATGGTGGAAACCTCTGAAGTCGAACGCATCTCCATTGAGGATGAAAACCGTCGCAGCCAGGGATTTGAAACGCAAACACTCTATCGCTTTGCCCGTTCTCATACCGGTCAATCCCTCAAGGAAAGTGCCACCATTGAAGGAAACGGCAGTTCACTGGCCACACTTACCTACGCTGCCGCAGCCACCGTATGGCGCGTGAATCTCGGCTGGAAGCGCCGTGTCAACCAAAGAACCAAAGGCTTTGTCATCAATCCCATCACGGGCTACTGGTTAAACGAAGGGCCAGACGCCGATGTAGCACCACAAAATGAAGATAAGGTGCAGGTCAATAGCGCTCAACAAACGATTGTTCCCTTTGTCACCGATACCCGCAACATCCTATTGTTTGAGCCAAAGCTCGGTGATATCCCCCCTGACGAGCGACTCATAACTATGGCAACTTTGCAGGCCGCTCTCAAGCGGGCGATTGAACAGACATACCAAATTGAATCGTCTGAAATCTTTGTTGAACCACTGCCCAATACAGCCGAACGACGGATGCTTCTGATTTATGAAGCCGGCGAAGGCGGCTCTGGCGTATTGCGCAACATCATTAAAAATCCAGATGCTATCAGCCGCATTGCGTTTACGGCGCTCGAATTGATGCACTACGATATTGGGCATGGGCAAGAGTTTACTGTGAATAATCTTGATAGTTACGACACAGAGACAGACTGCATCAACGGTTGCTACCGCTGCCTATTGACGTACTTCAATCAACCCGAACACGTTCTTATCAACCGTCACGATCGGCATGCCTTGGAATTTCTCGTCGCACTGGCGCACTCCAATTCCCTGAAACTGCACAACAAAAGACAAACCTATTGCGACTCTCCGATAGAGCATTTCAAGCAGTGGGCTGCAAAAAACGGTTATGCCATACCGGATTGCATTCCCAAAACCATCAAAAGCAACGGGATGACCTATGACGGAGCTTATTCGGCATTGCGTTGCTGTGTCAGTTTCAAGCCGGTTAAAGACGATGAAATAAAAACACTGGAAGATTCTGGCTGGCAAATCATTGACTTAAGCGATGAAACCCGCTGGTTTGACATAATGGACGCCCATCCAGAACTTACATAACGTCACGATAAAACCACAAGCACCTAAGAAGATGGACAGACCAATGGATCAAGTATTTTTACCCGGCAATCTTGTCACAGCCCGATCCCGCACGTGGGTTGTGCAAACAGGGTCAACTGCCGACTGGCTTAAGTTGCGTCCTATCGGAGGCGCCGATGATGAAATCACCGAGCTGATGCCTGAGCTTGAACGTCAACCTGTGAAGCTTGCAAACTTTGAATACCCCGATC
>UMFV01004393.1_pt1 | contig 21670 bp, 21 predicted proteins | sample 1965101 | NCBI WGS metagenome assembly UMFV01 (sample SAMEA4836055, study PRJEB28245) | human gut metagenome | biome: gut microbiome; material: fecal sample | place: Denmark | collected 2008 | reverse complement strand
AACACCGCCGGTGAGCGGAAAACCGCGTCCCTGAGCGCAGGAAACGGTTGTGAATTCTGCCGGTTCGGCTGTGGCAACGTTAATGTTTGCTCCGCTGAAAATGGCGTTCATTTCTTCGAAAGTCAAAACATAATCAACGTTGGGGTCGGTTTCGGCTTCAACCCGTTTGGCAAAACAGGGACCGACGAAAACGGCCACGCTTTGCGGATGTTCTTTTTTTACCAGTTCGGCGGTGTAATACATCGGCGTTTTGGTGGAAGAAACATATTCTTTGATTTCCGGAATATGCAGCTGAGCCGCACGGTAATATGCCGGGCAGCAGGAGGTGGTCATGAATTTTTTGCCTTCTTCCATGCGTTCGATAAATTCGGCCGCTTCGTTTTTGGTGGTGATGTCGGCGCCGACGGCAACTTCGATAACATCGTCAAAACCGGCTGCTTTCAGTGCGCCGACCAGGTTGTTGACGGTGCCGCCGAACTGGCCGATGATGGCCGGTGCGACCATGGCAATGACCTGCTTGTCGGTCTCATGCATGGCTTTCAGAACATCAACCATTTGCGAACGCTCGACAATTGCGCCGAAGGGGCATGATTTCAGACATTTGCCGCAGGAAATGCATTTCTCGGGATCAATATGTTCTTTGCCGGCCTGGTCTTTAGTAATGGCGCCGACCGGGCAGGAATCTTCGCAGGGAATAACGTTTTTGATAATGGCCGAATAGGGGCAGACATCATGGCAGCGACCGCATTTGATGCAGAGATCCTGATCAATGAAAGCCTTGCCGTTTACGAAACTGATGGCGTTTTTCGGGCAGTTAACCTGGCAGGGGCGGGCAATGCAGGCGCGGCAGAGATCGCTGACAATATAACGTTCTTTGCGGCAGGCCATGCAGGCGGAGTTGATAACCGAGATTTTGCTCGGTTCCAGTTTTTCGCGTTTGAGGGCCTGAGCGGCATAGTCATGCAGCGGCCGCTTGCTGCCTTCTTCGTCGGCCGGGCTGAAACCGAGGACAGCCATGCAAATCTGGCGGACAATGTCGCGGTCGTTTTCAATATTGCAATGGTAGCACTGGGAACCGTCGGGCAGCACCTGAGCCGGAACGTCGTCTATGTGAGCGAAACGGTCGGCAAAAAAACTGGCGGCAACCCGGGCCAGAATGTCGTTGCGGATGGGAAAAAGATTGTTTTTGGGGGTTAACATGCCTATACCTCATTAACTATGATTAATTTTATTGCGGATTATAACGGCAGAAGTTAAAAAATCAACCTTTTTTGAAAGATATGGCTGATTGTCCGGCTTGTTTTCCGCAGAAGGCTGCGCTACAATCAAAAAAAAGGAAAAAACGCGGCAAAAGTTATGGCGTGAGCTGTTAGCAAAACGGTTAGACTCTTGATAAAAAATCAATCAGCGTTTATAACTGGAATAAGTTGAAAATTGTAAGAATATCGGCTGAAAGCATGAGCAGGCAACAAAGTACCAAAAACGAGAGATATCTGTTGGATGCGCTGGATCGGATTTCAAAGAATTCGTACGGTTATGCGGTTTTGTACGTCAGTATTTCCAAACTCAAACCCAAGCACCGCCATCCCGATTTCGTAAAAATTCTGGCGCGGCTGTTTGACAGCGTGGTCGGTAATGCCCGCGGCTATTTTTTCATTATGTCGAACGGAGACTTTGTTATCTTGGGCAAAAACATTACCCAGGAAACGGTTGACGAAGCCGTGGCCAAACTGCGGCAGGGGCTGTCTGCCGACCCGATTTTGCATGGCAAAGACAGCAGCGAATTTGCCACGGTGTTCGAATTTCCGGCCAATTTTGCCGCATTTTACAAATATGTGGAAGAAATGCTGGAAAGCGATATTCAACATAATGATGCCGATGTCTTGCTGCTTAAGCGTCCGGTTGAGGCAAATGAAATCGATAGTGTGATCGCCGAACTGGATGATATAGATATTGCCGAGTTGGTGAAACGACAGAGCGTGATTAAAATTAAGGGCGGCGGCAAGTTTGAGGTTATGTTTCAGGAATTTTTCGTTGCGGTTAAAGACCTCAGCCTGCAGTTTGACCGCAATCTGGATTTGGTGGCCAATCGCTGGCTGTTTCTTTATCTGACTCAGGCTTTGGATAAAAAGACGCTGTCTGCCTTTTCAACGGCGGAGCTGCAAAAGTGGCCGCAGCAGATCAGCCTGAATTTAAATTTATCTTCGGTTTTTTCGAGCGAGTTCGTCGATTTTGCGAGAAATTTTCTTAAACCGGAGCAAAAGGTTTTGGTGGAAGTTCAGCTGATGGACGTTTTCAATAATCTGCCGCTGTATTTTGAAGCCAAAGAGATTCTGCATAAAGGCGGGCATAAGCTGCTGCTTGATGCCGTCAGCCCTTCGGCGCTGCGGATGTTGAATCTGAAAACGCTGCAGCCGGATATGGTTAAGCTGTTCTGGGAGCCTTTGTTGGAATATGAGGCTTTTGACGAGAAACTGAAAGCAATTATCGATACAATCGGGCGGGAGAATTTTGTTTTGGCCAAATGTGATTCCGACAAGGCCTTGAAATGGGGCGTCTCTTACGGAATTACGGCTTTCCAGGGGCCGTTTATGGATGATATTGAAGTGGCGGTCGTGCGCAGCCGCTGTCCGTCTGCCGGGGCTTGTACGGCGCAGCAGTGTCTGAAACGCCGCCGTTTGCTGTCCGGCACGGTTAAGGCCGGTTGTGCGCATCCGGAAGTTTTGGAAGATTTGTTGTGAGGTAGAGATGTTTTTATTTAACAAAAGTGCTCCCAGGCTGCCGGAAAAAAAGACTGAACCCCAGGTTTCGACGTTTAAGCGCGATACGCTGATTTTGGATTATCTGTCAAAAATCGAGCCCGAATTAAATAATTACAGCGTGCTCTACATTTATCTCAGCAAACTGCAAAACCAAAAGCTGAAAACATTACAGCGTCAGAATCTGATTGAAACGTTCGAAAATGTCATTAAGAAAAACGGGGGAGAAATTTTCGGCCTGCCCAATGAAGATATGGTGGTTTTTTATCATAAAAAAGCCAATGAAGAAATTCAGGCCTGTCTGATTAAAATCCGTTTTATTTTTCATGACGATCCTCTGTTGCAGAATGCTTTTGACCTGGAGCAGGCGGGATTTATCAGATTTTATGATTTGGCGGTTGCTGTCGATGAATTTAAGCGAAATGTCCGGGCATTGATGGACAGTTTGAAGAATCAGTCTTTCGGCGGTTCATCCGGCAACAGCGGACGAAGCGTTCCTGCCGCGATGATGGGAGGGCCGCGCAAACTGCGCCGCGAGCTGACCCCGAGTATGCTGGCCAAGGTTCAGAAAACGTTGGCGATGGCCGATTTTTCCAGTTTGATCCGCCGGCAGTCCGTTTGTGCGGTTATCGGAAAGTCGCCGCCGCAAATGATTTTTGACGAAGTGTTTGTTTCAATTGCCGATTTGCGCGATATGCTGTTGCCTGATGTGGATTTGACGGCTAATCCCTGGTTGTTTCTGCATTTGACCGAAACGCTGGACAAGCGTGTTTTGGCCAGTGTCAGCCAGCACGATGATGGTTCGTTAAACAGTAATTTCAGTATGAATCTGAATGTTTCAACCATTCTCTCCGACGAGTTTTTGACTTTTGACGAAAACATTAATCCTTCAATGCGCTCGTCAATCGTTTTGGAACTTCAGCTGGTGGATATTTTCAGCGACATCAAGGCATTTATTCTGGCAAAAACGTTTGCCCAATATCGCGGTTATAAAATCTGTATTGACGGCATTACGGTTGATAAGCTTAAATATATTGACCGGGAGCAGTTGAACGGCGATTTGCTGAAAATAATCTGGCATCCTTCCTTTATGGATATGATCCGTGAAGACAGCCATTTTACCGATTATGTCAATCGTGCCGAGCGAGCCAAAATGATTTTGTGCCGTGTGGATGATCCGCAGGCGGTGGAAATCGGGAACTCTTTGGGAATCAATCTTTATCAGGGGCGTTATATTCAGCGTATTTTAACGGCACAGCCTAAGAAGACAATTTTCAAAATCAAATAAAAAGCCTGGCTGGCGGATAACTAGAGCGATTTTACGCTGTCAGAAAATGCTCACGTACTAAAATGTAGGCTCCGCTTTTCTGCATCTGGAAATCACTCTATTTATACGCGCCAGCCAAGCTTTTGGTATTAGAACGGATAACTGGAACGGTTTTACGTTGTCAGAAAATGCTCACGTACTAAAATGTACGCTGCGGTACTTTCCCCTTTTAATTTTACAATATGCCTCGTTCTCCGCATTTTTTTAGCTGATCTTAATTATTGCAGGTGAAGTAAAAAAAGCTCCCTCAAAAGAAGGAGCTGCAGGTTGGTATCTCTTAATAGTATATTAGTCGCTGATTTCGGCTTCGTAAGCGTGGACGATTTGGGCATCCTCATCTTTTTCATCGCGGGAAAGTTCGCAAACCAAAAGTTTATCGGCATCCTGAAGGCTGTCGAAAACTTCATCGCTGATGTCGCTCAGGAAGATATTGTCATCGTCGTTGCGATATAATAAGGCGGATTTTTCTTCCGCATCCAATTCAATATGCGGATTCAACGGTTCGCCTTCGCGCTGGTAGAGCAGAAGCATAACCTCGTCTTCATCATTAATCAAAAAATCAAAGGTGTCAAAATCTTTGTTATCCATTGCATCATCCTTAAATCAGCAGTTTTATTGAGTTTATATTAGCGCAAAACTCTTTATTTACAAGTCCTATGTTGATAGGTGTGTTAAATTTGATGAATTTTATGCGGAAGTGCGTTATTCTCGCAGGCAAATAAACGGAGGATTAAAGATGCAGACAGCTCTGAATCGTTTTATTGAAACGCTGAAATGGCCGGCCGCCCTGTTTATGCTGGTGACTTTGCCGGCATTGTTTCAATCGCTGTCGTGGTTTAAGTTCGGGCAGCCTAAATATCTGGTGATGTTTGCCGGTTTCTTTATTTATTTTATTTCCCGGACAATGGCCGATGCGTCGGTTAAAGCCAGCATGCAGATTATTGCCCATGAACTGACCCATGCTTTTTTTGCGGTGCTGACATTGCATAAGGTTAAGCATATCAAAGCGGAGGGGGATGATTCCGGCGGTTCGATGAGTTTTGAAGGCGAGGGAAACTGGCTGATTATAATTGCGCCTTATTTTTTTCCTCTGTTCGCCTTTTTCTTTATGCTGGCGGTTCCGCTGTTCGGACAATATGCAAACAGTTTGATTATGAACGGATTGATGGGCTATTTTATCGCCTATCACGTTGATACGGTTGCTTCGCAGATACATGAAAAGCAGACGGATTTGCCGAAGGTTTCCTATAAATTCTGCTTTTTGTTTCTGCCCGGTGCCAATTTGTGGATGATCGGGATGATGCTGGCATTTAACAGTAAGCTGTGGCTGGGCGTTTCCCAGTATCATAAGCTGGTTTTCTGGCTGTTGGAACGCGACTGGCAGTATGTTAAGAATGTGCTGTTTTAGAAAGACAGCGTGCAGGTATCGGCGTTCAGTTTTCCGCGGATGCCGAGAGGGACGATTCTCCGCTCTTCAAAATGTCCCCAGGGGAAATGTTTTATTGTCGGAATGGATAAGTCACCGCAGAAGTAGTCAATAATCTGGTCAATGGTGTTGTCTTCCTCGTAACGGATAATGCAGCCGTTAAATCCGCCGAAAACCAACCCTTTCAGCTTGTTAAATCCCGGTTGCTGCCTGATTTGCTGCAACATGGAATCAATGCGGTAGGTTCTTTCGCCGATGTCTTCAATCAGCAGAATTTTATCCGTGAAATCTGGAAAATAAGGTGTTCCGGCCAGATTGCGGAGCATACTCAGGCAACCGCCGATTAAGGTACCTTCGGCACAGCCGGGGATAACCGTTTCGCCGCCGGAGACTTTGTGGTAGTTTCCGGAGATTATTGCTTTCAGGTCAATGTCGGCCTGAGGGCGGATTTTGCCGTATTTGAAATCGTAAGCCAAGCTGAAACCGTTGTATGACGGGCAGCCGCTTAAACTTTGGGCGGCAATCTGCAATGTGGACGCGTCGCTGATACCGAAAATCGGCTTAGGATTCTTTCTGAGATTTTCGTAATCAAGGTAAGGCAGCATATATTGGGCGCCCGCACCGCCGGTGCTGCAGAAAACCGCTTTAATTTCCGGATTGCGGATAAATTTATTGAAGTCGTCGGCACGGTTCTGCGGCGTGCCGCCCATGTGTCTGAATTTATCGTAAACATGTTCTCCGAGAATCGGCTGCAGCCCGAGACTTTTCAGATATTCAACCGCCAGGTCGGCGGCATCCCGCGGGTTTATTCCGCGGTTATGTGCCAGCGATGCTTTTAACTCGGGATCAAGCGGCGTTTGATAGTCAAGAAAGTTTGAAGGGGTGATGATTCCGATTTTATCACCCTCCTGCAATTTGAACATTATTTCAACCTTTCAAGAATAGTCTGGCAGAAACCGGGAAGAGAATTGTCGCGGGCGCCCATGATGACAATGCGGTCGCCGGGGCGGGCATTGGCAAGAATGAATTCTCCGGCCGCTTCCCGATTGTCAAAATAGCGGGCCTGTTTGCCGTTTTCGACAGCCCGGTTAATCAGATCACGGGAGGAAATGTCTCGGGTTACGGTGCCGCCGGCAAAGTAGATTTCTGGCATAAGCAAGATGTCTTCATCGCTCATTTGGGCGCAGAATTCGTCGATAATCTGCCGGCCCATCATCCGCATCGGTGAAAAGCCGTGCGGCTGGAACATCATAATCAGCCGTCCGGGGTAACTTTTCAAAGCCGAAACGGAAGCTTTGACTTTGTCCGGGTTATGAGCAAAATCGTCAATGACGGTAATGTTGTTCCGGGTACCGACAACTTCCAATCGGCGATGGGTGCCGAGGAAACCTTCCAGCGCCTGTGCGGCGTCAAATTTGTCAATTCCCAGCAAGGAACAGGCGGCAATGGCGGCCAGTGCGTTGGAGACGTTAAAACGTCCGATGAGGTTCAGCGTGAAACTTTTGCCGCCCATTGAGTATTTGGTGCCGTGCGGCAGGGCTTCGATGTTGTAAGCCCAAAAATCGGCTTTGTTGGTTTCAACGGAAAAAGTCAGCGTTTTTTTGTGGGGATGCCTGATGTTCCGACAGGCTTCGCAGTCGGCGTTGACAACCACGCCTTGTTTGGCCCGGTCGGCAAAATCCTGAAACAGTTTCTGCAGCTCGGGAATCGGTTTGTGATCGATTGAGATATTGTTAATCAACGCAACATAGGGGTGATATTTTTCAATTGAGCCGTCGCTTTCATCGGCTTCAATAACGCAGATGTCGCCTTCGTTGTAGATGATGTTGGGAATTCCCTCCCTGTCGGCGTAGTTAAGCAACAGGCCGCCGTCAATCATACAGGGCTTTTGTCCGAGACGGTCGAGAATATAGCCGATCATTGCGGTAACGGTGGTTTTGCCGCTGGTTCCGCCGACGGCGATGTTGTGGCCGTAACCGTGGAAAATGTCAGCCAGCAGATCGGAGCGTTTGCGAATGGGAATATTTTTACCGAGGGCGGCTTTGACGTCGGGGATAGTGTCTTCGACTGCGGTGGAAACATAGAGGACATCCAGGTCGTCGGTAATTGCCGAACCGTCCTGCGGATAGATTTTAATGCCGAGCTTTTCCAAGGCTTGTTTGTTGCTTTGGTCTTTGCCCTGGTCAAAACTGCGGTCGGAGCCGCGAACCTCATAGCCCTGATGCAGGCGAATCTGCGCCAGCGCACTCATTCCGCTGCCCGAGATGCCGCAAAAACTGATTTTAGTCATTGTTATAGTCCTTTCTGTATTTAGAGCGCATCCAAGGTTGTTTTTTCCCGGGCCTGCATGATGGTGAGGTTTTTATATTCTACCGTAATGTAACTTTGGCCGCTGCCGTCAACATTTACGCTGAGGGCGGCGCCGACTTTGCCGTTTTCAAAAGTGGCATAAAGGAAAGCTTCGCCGTTTTGAAGTTCTTTTAGAAAGTCAGGATTGCCGATGGCCTGTTCTTTTTGCACGGTTTCGGTTTTGCCGTTGCCGACGGGCTGATCGACGTTGATTACCTTCGGGGTGTAAAATTGCTGAGCATTGCCGTATTTTTGCTCCAGCAGTTTGTAATATTGGTTGTAAAGGTCGAGCACTTTTTCGGCAGAGGGAGTGTCCTGCAGCAGATTACCGTAGGCGATTATCCGCCAGAGTTCGTTTTCGATGCCGAAAGTGAGAATGACTTCACGGAAGGTTTTGACGCTTTTGGGAAGATGCGTGGCGCTGAAGTTATTGACGTAGTCTTTCTGTCCGACGGCTGACAGCGATACGCCTTCTTTTTTGACTTCGTCATAAGTCGCCCCCCACGCCAGGCCGAAGGGACCCGGTTCGTTTTCGGCCAGAGTCTTGTTTTTCTTTTTGGCCAGCTGCGCGCGTTTGGCTTTTTTGAGTTTTTCCTGATGAGAACGGAGCAGCGGCGAATCAATTTTGATTTCACGGGGTTTGGCATCCAGCAGCCGCCCGGCACTGTCTTTGGCTTCCTCGGCGTTTTCTTCGGTTTTCAACTCGTCAGAGATGAGGAGAGAGTCATAAAAGTCGCTGCTGTTTTGCGCCCGGCTCGTGCCGTATGTGAAAACGGCGGGCAAAATCATTAATCCGAACAGCCATAATTCTTTTTTCATCATGTTATCCTTGTTGATTTTTCATAAAGAAATTGAACAGTGTTCAAATTTGTTTTAATATAAATCATATTTACAAATATTAAGTTAATATAAGATGACAATTACAAAAGACAATATCCGCAGAATTCTCATCAGCAAAGGGCGTTTGCTGGTGAAAGAAAAAGGTGCAGATTATCTGACCGCCCGCAAACTGGCCGAGGCCTCGGCTTATTCAGTCGGTACGATTTACAACCAATTCGGCACAATGGACAACTTTGTGCTGGAACAGAACAAGCAGACGCTGGACGAACTGGTTCGCTATATGCTGAAAACCCCGAAAGGCGAAAGCTCATATCAAATGCTGAACCGCTATCTGGATGCTTTTGTCGCGTTTGTGCTGGCGAATCGAAACCTGTGGTTCCTGTTGTATAACTTCCACCTGCATGCAGAATATGGCAAACTGCCGAAAGCTTATCTGCGCAAACTGGTTGCGGTAACCAAAATCTGGGAACCCGCATTTGAGAAGGTTTATGCCGGACTGAAAGTCAAAGAGCGGCAGCTGGCGCGCCAGGTGCTGTGGCTGACGCTGTTTTCAATGAGTTCGTTTTTAACGACCAACGCCTTGGACAATTTCAGCAAAATTAACAAGAAAAGTCTGTGCAAACTGCTGCTGAACACATATCTGGCCGGACTGACGGTTTTGAAGTAAAGAGGAGGGCCGATGAACATTTTGTGGCAGGTGTTTTATAAGGTTTCCGCTTTTGTGAACAGTCCGGAGTTTCTGCGGAGCTTTTTTGACAACCGTTTTTATCTGATTCTGCTGGTGATTATTCTGATGCGGTTCAAGTATGCGACTTATTCCAGCATGTGGATGAGTGCGCTGGTGAATATTCCGGGAACTTTTCTGCATGAGTTGATGCATTATCTGGTCGGTTCGCTGCTGAATGCCCGGCCGGTTAATTTTACGATTTTTCCGCAGCGTAATCTGGACGGCGATTATGTGATGGGGAGCGTCGGTTTCAGCAATATCACCTTTTATAATGCGGTTCCTTCGGCGATGGCGCCGCTTCTGTTGCTGCCAATCGCTTTTTACATTAACCGTTATGCTTTGCCGCTGATGGCGCCGACGTTTTTTAACTATATTCTCTATGTGCTGTTACAGACAATTATTATTGAGAATGCCATTCCTTCCGGCGCCGATTTCAAAGTGGCGGGAATGTTTTTAAGGGGGCTTCTGCTGTATGCCGTGCTGGCGATAGCGCTGCTGTTGATGTTGTAAAAAAAACCTCCCGGTGCGGGAGGTTTTTTGTTTCAGTTCTTTTCCAGAGTACGGACAATTTCTTCGGTGACTTTTTTGGCGTCGCCGTAGAGCATTATCGTATTATCGGCATAGAAAAGCGGGTTTTCCACGCCGGAATAGCCGGTAGCCAGAGAGCGCTTGACGAAGAAGACGGTTTTGGCTTTTTCAACGTCAAGAACCGGCATGCCGTAAATCGGCGAATCGGGATTGGTTTTTGCCTGAGGGTTGGTGACGTCATTGGCACCGATAACATAGGCAACGTCGGCGGTGGCGAATTCGCGGTTGATTTCTTCCAGTTCAAAGACATCGTCGTAAGGAACATTGGCCTCGGCCAGCAGGACGTTCATATGTCCGGGCATGCGGCCGGCAACGGGGTGGATGGCGAACTTGACTTCAACGCCGTATTTGTCATGGAGGTCGGCGGCCATTTCCTTAACAATGTGCTGCGCCTGAGCGACGGCCATGCCGTAACCGGGAACGATGATAACTTTGTTGGCGTTTTCCATGATGAAAGCGGCGTCTTCGGGATTTCCGGCTTTAGCGACTTTTATGATGCCGTCATTTTGTGTCTGTCTGCCGGAGGTTTCGGCACCGAAACCTCCGAGCATAACGCTGGTCAGCGAGCGGTTCATTGCCTTTACCATAATATAAGACAGAATTGCGCCGCTGGCACCCACAATCGAACCGACGATAATCAGCAGAACGTTATTGAGCGAGAAGCCGATGCCGACAGCCGCCCATCCGGAATAAGCATTCAGTACGGAAATGACAACCGGCATGTCGGCGCCGCCAATCGGCAGAACAAGCAGAAAACCGAGGATGATTGCCAGGGCTGCCAAAATATAGAAAAGCTGATGATTGCCGCTCAGGGTAAACATAACGCAGACCGCAATGACGCCCAGTCCCAAAAGCAGGTTCAGCAGCTGCTGTCCGGGGAAAATGACCGCACGGGCCGACATCAGCCCCTGCAGTTTGGCAAAGGCAATAACCGACCCGGAAAAAGCGACGGCGCCGATGAGCAGGCCGAGAGAGGTTTCAAGATAGGTGTCTGCACCGGCCATGATCTCGGCGACGGCGATGAAAACCGAGGACAGACCGCCCAGGCCGTTAAACGCGGCAATCATCTGCGGCAGTGCGGTCATTTTGACTTTCAGAGCGCTCCAGGTTCCGATTATTCCGCCGAGACAGATGACGAGCAGCACCCATTTGTAATCGGAAACCAACGGCGAATACATGGTGACCGAAACGGCGAGAGTCATGCCGAGCATTCCCAACAGATTGCCGCGGCGGGCCGTTTCGGGAGAAGCCAATCCGCGGATTGAAAAAATAAACAAAATGCTGGAGAGCAGATAGGCGAGGGATAAGTATGCGTGTGTCATTATTTGTTCTCCGAATTTTTGATTTTTTTCTTTTTGAACATCAGCAGCATGCGGTGGGAAACGGCAAAACCGCCGAAAATGTTAATTGCAGCGAGAAAAACGGCAATCAGTCCCATTGTTTTGGAATCGTTAAATTCCGAAATGCCTGCCGTAATCAAAGCGCCGACGATGACGATGCCGGAGATGGCGTTGGAAACGCTCATCAACGGCGAATGCAGCGCCGGAGTGACGCCCCAGACGACAAAATAGCCGACAAAGCAGGCTAAAGTCAAAATTGTTAATAAGGTCCAGATGTCCATGTCTTATGCTCCCGTGAATGAAGGGTGAATCATTTTACCGTTATAGCAAAGGCAGGTGCCTTTGATCAGTTCGTCTTCAAAGTTGTAATTGAGGCTCTTTTCCTCCTTGTTATACATTGTATCGAGGAAATTAAGAATGTTTTTGGCATACAGCGGGCTGGCAGAAGCCGGAAGCGAGGCGGCAAGATTAGAATTACCGATAACGGTAACGCCGTTGATAACGACGGTTTTGCCGTCTTCCGAGCCTTCGACGTTGCCGCCGGCGGAAGAGGCCATATCAACTACGACCGCGCCGGCCGGCATGGCGGAAAGCATGGCTTTGGTGATTAACCGCGGTGCCGGCAGTCCGGGAATCAGCGCGGTGGTAACGGCAAAATTGGTTTTGGCCAGTTGTTCGGCGACGGCTTCCTGTTGTTTTTGTTTATATTCGGCCGAAGTTTCGCGGGCATAACCTCCGGCGGTTTCGAAATTTTCATCGGATTTGACTTCAACGAATCTGCCGCCGAGGGATTCGACCTGTTCCTTAACCTGAGGGCGGACGTCGGATGCGAACACCACGGCGCCGAGCCGTTTGGCGGTGGCAATCGCCTGCAATCCGGCAACGCCGGCACCGAGAATTAAAGCTTTGGCCGGGGCGATTGTGCCGGCGGCGGTCATCATCATCGGCACGGCTGAGGACAGTTTGTCAACTGCTTCGATAACGGCTTTATAACCGGCAAGGTTGCTCTGGGAAGACAGAATATCCATGCTTTGGGCGCGGGAGATGCGCGGCATCAATTCCAGGGCGAAACAGGTCAATCCCAGGTGGGCAAAGGTTTCGATCCGGCCGCGATGTGTAAGAGCCTGAAAGTTGGCAAAAACGGCGGTTCCGGCTTTGAGAAAGCCGTCCTCTTCAGCTTCCGGCGCCCATATTTTGAGGATAATGTCAGCTTTTTTATAAGTGTCGGCCGCATTTTTTTTGATTTCGGCTCCGGCATTGAGATAGTCTCGGTCGCTGAAGCCGGAAGCTTCGCCGGCGCCGCTTTGTACCTGAACGTCAAGCCCCATGAATTTGTATTTTTGAACGATGTCCGGTGTGGCGGCAACCCGTGTTTCTCCGGGTTTTATCTCTTTGGGAACGGCTATCAGCATAATTTATCCTCCGGCTGAAATTTAAAGTTTTTAAGATAAGGATAATATAGTAAGTTTAGGGAGCGTTAACAACGGAAAATTTACGGATATGAAAATATTAGCGGATTTATTTATGACTTTTTTCAAAATAGGCCTGTTTACCTTTGGCGGCGGCTATGCGATGATTCCGCTGCTGCAGGCGGAACTGGTGCGGAAAAAGAAATGGAGCAGTGATGAAGAACTGATGGATTATTATTGCATCGGCCAATCGACTCCGGGGATTATCGCCATTAACGTAGCCACTTTCATCGGCTATAAAAGAGCGCGGAGCACGGGCGCCGTCGCGGCTACGCTGGGAATGGTTTCGCCTTCGCTGATTATCATTATGTCGCTGGCGCATGTACTTAATTTGTATATGGACAATCCGTATGTTGCTCATGCTTTTGCCGGTATTCGTATTGTGGTTGCGGCATTAATTGCAGAAGCCGTTTTCAGCCTTTGGAAAAAGGCGGTACGGCGGAAAACGGACTGGGCGGTTTTTTTGCTGGCTTTGGCTGCGCTGCTGGCTTTTAACCTGTCGCCGATTGTTATTGTACTTTTGGCGGCGGCTGTCGGTTTGGCGCAATATCGGCAGGAGAGACATAAATGATTTACTGGCTGTTGTTTTACGAGTTTTTTAAAATCGGTTTGTTCGCCATTGGCGGCGGTTTGGTTACGGTGCCTTTTTTGTTTGATTTGACGGCGCGTTATGACTGGTTTACGACGCAGGAACTGGCGGATATGATTGCCGTTTCCGAATCAACGCCCGGACCGTTGGGGGTTAATATGGCAACTTATGTCGGCTATTCGACAGCCGGCATCGGGGGCGCCTTGGCCGCAACCGTCGGTTTGGTGGCTCCTTCGGTTATTATTATTGTAATGATAGCCAAATTGTTGCGCCGTTTCGGGAGTTCGTCCTGTTTGCAGGACTTGCTGGGCGGGGTTCGTCCGGCGGTGCTGGCGCTTATTTTGTTTGCAGGAATAGCCATTGCCAAGCTGGCATGGGTGAGCTGGGAAAATGCGCTTATCGGTTTGGCTTTCCTGGCGGCGATACATTGGGTTAAAGGACACCCGATTGTTTATATTTGCCTGGGAGCGATTGTCGGTTTGGTGTTGAGGTTGTAGAGTGTATTATCCACAGCAATAGGGGCTGTTCTGAGTTTGTCGGTACTCGTTTTAGGCGTTTTTAGAATAAAAAGCACAATAAAATCGTGTATTTTATTGTGCTTTTTATATTTATGTGAAAGACTGAAACATATTTATTAAATAGGGTGGAGAGTAGTTAAGTGTTTTATAAAATTTTATTTTTGATGGCTTGGTGTTTATGGTGGCAGCCTGCAAAGGCTGTGGTTAAGCCGAGTTTTGACTGCAATAAAGCACAGACAGAAGCGGAGAAATTGGTTTGTTCAGATGATGATTTGGCTAAATTGGATAATGAACTTGCCAAGCGTTATACTAAAATAAAACGATATCAGGCTTTTGTTTTAGACGGAAGTTATACGCCGGCAAGAGAAGTATGGAAAAGGTGGTTAGATAAGCGTGATAGCTTGGAATGCGAGCCGAAAATTGAGAATAAAAAGGCCTGTCTGAAATCTATTTATCAATATGGGATTCAGCTGATAAAGAATCGTCAATTAAGTTTTTATATTGATACCGCCTGTAAGTATAGTCAAGATTCTGTAACGAAAAAAGGTAGATATGTCTGTGATTTTAAATTGGCTGATAAAGCAATTAAAGAAGGTGCGGACATTAATGGTCTAATAGGCATTGACGATTGCCCGGCCTATATGGGGGATAGGGACAGATGGCAAACAAGGAATAAAGAAACTTTTGATTATGTTTTCAGTAAAGGGGCAAATGTTACAGAATATGTTTCTAATAAAAAATGTTATGGGGGGGCATATGTGTTTATGACACCAATCGAAATCAAAAAGAAGATTATTGAGATGAACCCAGAAGCGGTTAATTATACGACTCTATTAAGCCATCGATCTTTATTGTTTTATCAAAATGAAAGGTATCTGTTAGAAATGATGCCTTTTCTGTGTGAAAAAGGAATTAATCCTAATATTCAAGATGATGAAGGGCAAACTGCTTTGATGTATTTTTTGTCCCGTTCAGTAGAGGGACGAAAAAGTACAGAATTGACGTTAGAAATAGTACAAAAGTTCATTGATTGTGGAACAGATGTACATCTCAAGGATAATTATGGAAAAGATGCTCTGGCTCATAGGTTGTGGTTTTTGAAAGAAGAAGAGAAAGCTAAGCCTTTGAATGAAAAAATTAATAAATTATTATCTTATTAAACAAACTAACTAACATTTAATTCTATAAGGAGAAAGTCAATGACTGAGACTGCGACTAAAATTGATCCGACGGCAACAGAAGTAAGAAATTTCTTGTTTAAGTCCGAAGGTGGAAAAAATGGAGTTTATTATGATGATAAAAATAATGGTTATCCAACTCATGGGATTGGTGTGCGGTTAGATGATAAAAATGATAAATTTTTACAAGATTATATCAATAGCTTTTATCTAGGAACAGGAAAAACTTGGGATTCAGAGACACCTCATCGGGAATATATTGATGGAGAGTGGGTTACCAAGGGTAGTAGTACTATTTTTGCAGAATTGAAATATCTATTGAAGCATCGAGAGGGAAATCCTTTTGAGAAAAATTCGGGTTATGACGAGAATGAGGCTAGGCTGATATTGGGAGATAATCAAGATTGGAATGCCGCTAATATCCGTGCCTTTGAACAAGTGGCTTATGTTGCTTATTTAGGTGGAACGGATGATGGTTATAATATTACCGGGGTTAAAGATGTTTTTAATACAGCAATGACAGTTTGGAATGGTTTGACGAAAGACGAGCGTTTGGCTCTTTATTCTTTGAATTATAATTCTCCGGTAGGTGCAAAAGCTTATATTGGGCCAAAGATGAAAAATGCTTTGCAATTATATACAGGTACTGGGGATGAAACCTCTAAATTAATCGGAAAATTAGAAGCTTGGTATCAAATTTTATATAATTGTAATTCTGAGCCTTCGACTATCAGCAAAGGAATACAAAATCGGCGGTTTATGGAAGCTTGCGCTTTTATGGGAGAGATTTTGAGCGATTTGCCAACACCTCAAAATGCCCATTGTGTATTGCCTGTTTCAGATGATTTTGATAATGTTAATTTGCTAGTAGCTTTTATGAATGCCCGTTGGCAGGGAATGAAGGACAAACTTTTAAATATTCCTGGCTATGATGTTCAATGTTATCGCTGCATGCAATCTCATTTTAGTGAGGTTGTTCGAAAGTTTTTAAAACTTAAAGGCAATACTAAAGAGAGAAATTATTCTAATCTTTTTTCAACATGGAATTTGTATACAGAATTGGGAATTGTTGAGAGTAGTGGAATGCCGACAGGAGCAATAGGACGAAAAGCTATTGAGGGGACGGAACTTGATGATGTAATATATGTTAGTGGTGCTTATGATTTAGGAATTTCTATCTATGTTTATGCCATAGGTGGTAATAATGAGATTCATTGCGGTCCGACGGAGACACGTGTTGAAGGTGGTAGTGGTGATGATGAAATTTACTCTTATCAGGGAAATGATACAATTTCACCGAATACTGGGAATAATGTTGTAACGATGGTGGGACATTGCCCAATATGGAAATGCGTTATTATTAATAATGGTATGGGGTACACTGATAGAATCAAGGAATTTGATAACGGTTACTATACGATGCAATTTGTGGATGGTTATACTAGTTATGAAATGACAGATTATGGTATTATTTATACATGTCCGCTAGGTAACAAGGTTATTGTTGAGCAAGTTTAAATGGATATGTAAAACAAAGCCCCTCTTTTGAGGGGCTTTTTTTTTACATGTCTAATGCTTTGCGGTAGGTTTCCAAAAGGATTTCCTGTTCGTCGCGGTCAGCGGCGTTCATTTTGCGCAATTTGAGAATCGTCCGCATGATTTTAACGTCAAATCCGGCGCCTTTCGCTTCGGCAAAAATATCGCGGATATCTGATGCGATTGCCGCTTTTTCTTCTTCAAGGCGTTCAATTCTTTCAATCAGGGAACGCAGTCTATCTACGGCAATGCCGCCAACTTCAGTCATGTTTATCACTCCTTGTTTTTAAAAACCGTTGAGATATGTTTGCGCAGACTTTAGCAAAGCCTGAGCTTTTTGACAAGTAATAAATTCGTCTGACAAACGGTTTAAATAAATAGCTTATTAATATATTTGTTGTTATATTACCGCTCAGAAAAGGTTTAACCATAAGGATATAATAATATGCCACAGAAAACTCGTACGAAAATTTTAGCGACTATCGGGCCGTCTACCGCGACCAGGGAAAAAATCGAACAGTTAATTGATGCCGGAGCGGATGCTTTTCGTTTCAATTTCAGCCACGGAACGCATGCCGAGCACAAAGAGCGCTACAATATTGTACGGAAGTTGGCGAAAGAGAAAAATCTGCATATTACGATTGTGGCGGACATGCAGGGGCCAAAGCTTCGCGTCGGTTTGTTTAAGAATGATAAAATCGAATTGAAAAACGGCCAGAAATTCGTGTTGGACATGGACAGCACGCCGGGTGACGAGACCCGTGTCAATTTGCCGCATAAAGAGATTTTTGCCGCATTGAAACCTGGTGACGATTTGTTGCTGAATGACGGGAATATCCGGCTTCATGTTGAAGATTGCGACGACTCGCATGCCGTTACCACCGTGGTGGTCGGCGGGCTTTTGTCCAGCCATAAGGGGGTTAATCTGCCGAATATCAAACTGCCGATTTCGGCAATTACCGAGAAAGACCGCGACGATATTGAATTTGCGCTTAAGCTTGGCGTGGATTGGATCAGCCTGTCGTTTGTTCAGCAGGCGGAAGACGTGCGCGAAGCACGCAGCCTGATTAATGGACGGGCCTGGATTGTTTCCAAGCTGGAAAAGCCGAGTGCGATTGAGGAACTGGACGATATTATCCAACTGTCGGACGCTATTATGGTTGCCCGCGGCGATTTGGGCGTTGAATGTCCGATTCAGACGGTTCCGGTTATGCAGAAAAAGATTGTTGCCGCCTGCCGCAAATATGGTCGTCCGGTAATTATTGCCACGCAGATGCTGGAATCGATGATTAAAGCGCCGACTCCGACCCGGGCAGAAGTTTCCGATGTGGCGACCGCAGTTTATGACGGTGCCGATACGGTTATGCTTTCGGCAGAGACGGCTGCCGGCGATTTTCCGGTTGAAGCGGTTCAGATGATGAACAATATCATTCAGCAGGTTGAGGCCGATCCGCTGTTTTATACGCTGATGCAGTCTTCCCGTTTGAAGCCCTGCTGTGCCGGAGAAGCCGATTCCATTACTTTTGCCGCCAGTGAAGTGTCAAATGTTTTGAAAAAAGTTGCGGCAATCGTTACTTATACGTCTTCCGGTCTGACAACGTTTTTGACGGCCCGCGAGCGTCCGAATCTGCCGATTTTGGCAATTACGCCGGATTTGGAAGTTGCCCGCCGCATGGGAATTGTCTGGGGGGCCAAGAGCTTTGTCAATAAAGAGGGCTTTAAGAGCTTTGACAAGATTGAAGATATTGCCAAAAAGATAGCGGTTGAAAACGGATTTGCCAAACCGGGGCAGCATATTATTATTACCGCCGGTTTTCCGCTCGGCAAGAAGGGGCGGACGAATATGCTGCATACGGTTTACATCCCGGAATAAATTTGTATAATGGTTGATTAGTGCGTTGTTTTCGGGACGAAAGTGTCCTCACGTAGGTCTGTCTACGCTGCGGTACTTTCGCCCTCAACGCCTACTACTCAACTCATTCTCCAAATTTATTTTACGCTATTTAAACTTTTAGTTTGGGAGCGTTCAAAAATTACTTTGCAGCACAGGCCTTTATCAAATTTATTTCAGCCTACTACTCAACTCATTCTCCAAATTTATTTTACGCTATTTAAACTTTTAGTTTGGGAGCGTTCAAAAATTACTTTGCAGCACAGGCATTTATCAAATTTACGGTTTAATTTTCTGATTCTTTGATATAACAAAAAACCCGCTTGAAAACTGCGGGTTTTTTAATAAAACAAAATCAAACTTATCAATATTAACCTTGGCGAGCTTTGAGCTTCGGGTTCTTTTTATTGATGACATATACGCGGCCTTTGCGACGAACGACCTTGCAATCTTTATCGCGTACTTTCTTTGATTTTAAAGAACTGTAGACTTTCATTTTTATTTCCTTATACGATATGTTTGCCCGCAACATATTCTAAAACATAAGCTTTGTCAACTCTATTTTTAGAAACTTGGTAAAAAAGTAAGACACTGTTTGCTTTTCGGCAAAAAGTTTTTATAATCAGGGCTGTAAGTTAAGGTGAAAAATGAAAAAGATTGTTCTTGCTGTTTTAGTTTTGTTGTTAAATGCCGCAACGGCGCGTTCAGCCGAACCGTATCTGGAAGAGGTGAAGGCTTTGGGGATTGTCTCCGGGCAGGGGCTGGCTTGCGGAGCATCCAAATTTGAGACTTTTGAAATGCTGGCGAGGGCGATTTTGATTACCAAGGCTTCTTCCGACCGCCAGCAGGCGGAGGGTATGCGGGTTTATAACGAAGCCAAAGCCGATGCTTATATTTCCAAACAGATGGACGGTTTTTTCGAATGTGCGCAGATTAACCGCCGGTTCGACAACCAGCTGATTTTCAGGGCGACGCTTTATGCCGACGGAACCATTAAAATGCCTGACGGACAGATTTTTACGCCGCGCAACCCTTATGACGCGACTCTGGTTTATAAAAAAGGCGATAACGGACGCAGCGAGGCGGAGAGAATTTATAAAAAACGGGCGAACCGACGGGTTCCGGCAGGTGCTTTGCAGTTCAGAACCGACAGTGCTCCGGTTTCCAATCCGGATTATGTGCCCAGGCAGTCTGCTCCGGCGATTATTGAACCGGCAGGCTTTGCCGGCGTTGAGCTGCAGCAGGTGAATGCACCTGCAGAAAGTTCCGTTTCTTCGTCCGGTTCTTCTTATTCGGGCGAGAGTTCAATCGGGCATATTAAGCGCTCTTATTAATAAAGATTGCAACTTGCGCTTTTTCCGTTATACTCACCGACAACACAACAATTACATTCATATGGAGCAAGATAATAAAATGGCCGCATATCAATACGTCTATGTCATGCAAAATTTAACCAAAGTTTTTCCGGGCGGAAAAGAACTGTTTAAGGGAATTACGCTGTCGTTTCTGCCGGGAGCCAAAATCGGCGTGCTCGGCGTTAACGGTGCCGGTAAGTCAACTTTGTTAAAGATTATGGCCGGGGTGGACAAGGAATTTAACGGCGAGGCCTGGGCCGCCGAGGGTGTCAAGGTCGGCTATCTGGAACAGGAGCCGAAACTTGATCCGAATAAAAACGTGATGGAAAATATTATGGACGGTTTGGGTGAAACCCGTGACCTGCTGAAGAAATTTGAAGAAGTTTCCGCCCGCTTTGCCGAGCCGATGAGCGATGAGGAAATGAACGACCTTATCAATGAACAGGCCGAACTGCAGGAAAAAATCGATGCCTGCAACGGTTGGGATTTGGAACGCACGATTGAAATTGCCATGGATGCGCTGCGCTGTCCGCCGGCTGATGCCGATGTGACTAAACTTTCCGGCGGCGAAAAACGCCGGGTGGCGCTGTGTCGGTTGCTTTTGCAGAAACCGGACATGCTGCTGCTTGACGAGCCGACCAACCATTTGGATGCCGAATCGGTGGCTTGGCTGGAACAGCATCTTAAAGATTACAGCGGAACGGTGGTTATGGTGACTCATGACCGTTATTTCCTTGATAATGTTACCGGGTGGATTTTGGAACTGGACCGCGGTCAGGGGATTCCTTATGAAGGCAATTACAGTTCCTGGCTGGAACAAAAACAGAAACGCCTGGAGCAAGAATCTCGCGAGGAAACTTCCCGTCAGCGGACTTTGGCCAATGAGCTGGAATGGATCCGTAAAAATCCGAAAGCCCGCCAGGCCAAGTCAAAAGCGCGTATCAATGCTTATGAAGAACTGTTGGCCGAATCAGGCAAGGAGAAGATTACGCAGGCGCATATTTCTATTCCGATGACGGATCGTCTGGGCGATTTGGTGGTTGAAGCCAACGGCATTTCCAAAGGTTACGGCGACCGGTTGTTGATTGACAATCTGTCGTTTAAGGTTCCGAAGGGGGCGATTGTCGGTATTATCGGGCCTAACGGTGCCGGTAAGACGACACTGTTTCGTATGATTACCGGGCAGGAAAAGCCTGATGCCGGCGAAATCAGAATCGGTGAAACGGTTGATTTGGGCTATGTTGACCAGTCTCGTGAAGAGCTTGATCCGAACAAAACCGTGTGGGAGGAAATTTCAGACGGGCTGGATATTATTGAGCTGGGCAAAAAGCAGATGCCGTCGCGCGCTTATGTCGGGCAGTTTAACTTTAAAGGCACCGACCAGCAGAAAAAAGTCGGGCAGCTTTCCGGCGGCGAACGCAACCGTGTTCATTTGGCGAAGATGTTGCGCAAAGGCGCCAATGTTATTCTGCTTGACGAGCCGACCAATGATTTGGATGTTGATACGCTGCGTTCTCTTGAAGAAGGCATTATGGAATATCCCGGCTGTGTTTTCGTGACTTCGCACGACCGTTGGTTTCTTGACCGTTTGGCTACGCATATTCTGGCTTATGAAGGAGACAGCCAAGTCGTTTGGTTTGAAGGCAACTTTGAAGAATATGAAAAAGACAAACGCCGCCGTCTCGGTGATGAGGCCGTGCAGCCGCATCGGGTGCGTTACAAAAAACTCGCATAAGGTTCAGATGCCGGATGCGGCAACAGTCATAAAAGAAGCACCT
>UMFV01032933.1_pt1 | contig 21987 bp, 20 predicted proteins | sample 1965101 | NCBI WGS metagenome assembly UMFV01 (sample SAMEA4836055, study PRJEB28245) | human gut metagenome | biome: gut microbiome; material: fecal sample | place: Denmark | collected 2008 | reverse complement strand
CGTTTCTACATTTCAGCGAAGGTCTCGTTCATATTGTCTACAAATTCAAAAACAGCTTATTCTTGATTACGAAGAGGATGTAAAAAAATACTCAACAGGCGTTGAGCAGAAAAAGATCTTAGAAGTCTATAGAAGTATTCCAGCTCAACTTGCCAAAGAGTTTAAAAAATTCCAATACACAAAGATTTCCACTAAAGCAAGATCTAAAGATTATTTTGGTTGTGTTGAATGGCTAAAGGATGCCGGGGTTATCAACAAATGTGATTGTCTAAACTTTCCTGAATTGCCTTTAAAAGGTAATGTCAATAACAACAAATTTAAACTTTACTTTGCAGACACCGGACTTCTTGTTGCAAGCCTAGATGAAGAAGCATCTGACGAGCTTCGTGAGAATAAAAATCTTGGAGTTTACAAAGGGGCTTTATTCGAGAACTTAGTTGCAGATGCTCTAGTTAAACAGGGATTTGGTCTTTATTACTTTAAAAAGGATAACTCCACCTTAGAAGAGGATTTCTTTGTAAGAACTATGGATGAGCTTATTCCTGTAAAAGTAAAATCAGGAAACAACATGTCACGCTCACTTAAAAGCTTAATTCAAAGTGATCATTATCCTATGATAAAACAAGGAATTAAGTTTGGTAACTGCAATATCGGCAAGAGCAATGACATTATCTCTTTTCCATACTTTGTCTGTTGCATGTTAAAGAGATATCTAAAAACACTTGCTAGCTGACAGGAGGCTTCTAACAGTAACAGCTAATAGCCATCAACATCCATATTAGGAATAAAGGTGTTGTTATTAAGTCTGTAAACTTTAGTATCAACAGTGCCGTCAGGCTTAAATGCAAGATAACGCCAGCCTGGAGCTAGTGTATCCAGCGTAAAATCAATTGATCTTGGGGTGAACTGAATAGAGGTTGATGGTGTTGCTATATAGCGGATACCGCGCTCTACAGTATCAAACTCCTGATGAATATGACCTGTTACCACACAGCGAACATCATTGATTCTGTGAATATAGGTATTAAACTCATCAAGATTATGCATAGTCTGAGTATCAAGCCATGCTGAGTTTACCAAAAGTGGCATATGGTGAACTAATAAAGCCATATGCTGTGATGGTGACCTACGTGAACAGAATGCGGCATAATCTAATTGCTTACGCTGTATCCATCCATGGGGAACAGCATAAACCTCAGAATTTAAGAACACAAACTGCCATGTAGGTGTAATCACGTTTTTAGCAACATTAACACCCAGTCTTTCAAAGATGCGGTACATCAGTGGACCATCATCATGATTTCCTGGTAAGAAAAACACGGGTTTATGAAGTACTGAAATGATATTAGCAAAATGCTGATATGAGGTAGCTGAATAATCCTGCGAAATATCGCCTGTAAAGGCAATAAAATCATAGTCAAAGTTCTGTGCACGCACAGCTTCAACTACTGCCTTAAAACTCTCAGAAGTATTTACTCCGAGCAGATCTTTACTCTCATCTGCAAATAGATGGCAATCTGTTAACTGTAAGACTCTCACAGTGCCATCGGCTGAAGCCGGAGTGATGTATCTAGGGGCCATTTTTTATCCGTTATAAGCCTAAATAAATTTCACAAGGTGTAAATTAGTTTCTTTTTAATATCTCTAAATGAAGTGCATTCAGATGCTTTAGATTGTAGAAAAAATGTCTTAAAAATAACTTTACAGACTACGCATTTTGCAAATTTGGTATAAATGCACAGATAAAAGAAAGCCAGACATACTTTTTCTTAAAAAATAAGAAGTTAGTCTGGCAATTTTATAGAAAGGTCCACTTTTATGGATAATAAATTATCAATTTTGTGACGCCGTAGGCATTATTTTGCAAACGATTTTAGGATTGATTCTTTTTCGAGCAACAGATGCTGAATTGCGATGATTGCAACTGAGTTATGAATACGTCCATTCTTAACATTCTCATAGGCATCTTTTAAGCTTGCCTTAAAGACACGGATATCCTCGCTTTCAACATCAAGACCACCGTGTTTCTCAAGATTAGACAAATCAGCATCAGCAATATAGAGAGTTACTAATTCTGATGCTCCACCTGGAGTTGGATAATCTGAGGTTACATAATGTAACTGTTTCTCAGTTAAAGTAAGACCAATTTCCTCTTTAACCTCACGAATAGCAGCCTGTACTCTAGTCTCACCAGGATCGATGATACCTGCTACAATCTCGATTAGCCAAGGGCTCTTCTCATCTTTTAAAGCACCTGGACGGAACTGCTCAATTAAAGCAATCTCATCGGTCTTTTTATCCCAGGCTAAAACAGCAACTGCATCTGAGTCGCGCTCAAAGATCTCTCTGTCTACAATCCTTGATTCAGTTCCATCAAATCTCTTATATGACACTAAATATCTGTCGATAGCAAAATATCTTTTAAAAATTCTTTCTTTTTTATGAATGGTTACATCTTTAATTGTGAACCTAGGTGCAAACAAATTATCATTTTCGTTCATATGTGACGATCCAAATTAAGCTAAAATATTTAAAGTTTAAAATTTTGGAGCAAACTAAAGATGTCAAAGCTTCTTCTTAAAAACGCAGTACTTGCCACTCCTGAACGTATTATACGCAACGATCTTCTCATAGAGGACAAAATCATCACAAAAATTGATAGAGATATTAGCTGTGATGATGCAAAGGTAATTGACTGTCATGAATATGTAGTTCTCCCTGGTCTCATTGATGAGCATGTACATTTCAGACAGCCAGGTATGGAGCAAAAAGCTACTATCTACTCAGAGTCACGAGCTGCTCTTTTAGGTGGTGTTACCTCCTATTTAGATATGCCAAACAACAATCCATCTACCTGCACTATGGAGCTTTTAAATGCTAAAAAAGCGATTGCAGCAAAAGACTCTGTTGCAAACTATGGCTTTTATCTTGGCGCTAATGATGACAATTTAGAAGAGATTAAAAAAGCGCCTGTAAAAGAGATTGCCGGTATCAAAGTTTTCATGGGTTCATCTACTGGTAATTTATTGGTAGATAAATATGAAAAGTTAATGCCTATTTTTGAGAATGCAAGAACTATCATTGCCCTTCATTGTGAAGATACAGCCACCATTTTAAAGAATGAAAAGATTGCTAAAGAGCACTATGGAGACAATGCTCCTTTCTCTATGCATCCTATCATTAGAAATCGTGACTGCTGTATTAAGTCAACCTCTCTTGCAATAGAGATTGCTAAAGAGACTGGCGCTAGAATTCATATCATGCACATCTCCACAAAAGAAGAAGTGCAGATGTTAAATGAGCTGAAGTTTGGCAATGTAGTTACAAGACAGATTTCAGGCGAAGCCTGTATTCCTCACTTATTCTTCTCAGAGTCTGACTATGAGAGTAAACAGGGGTTCTTAAAGTGCAACCCTGCTGTTAAGACCGAGCAGGACAGACTAGCTATCGTTCAAGGCATTGAAAATGGCATCTTAACTACTGTTGGTACCGATCATGCGCCTCATGAGCTTAAAGTAAAGACAGGTCCTTACTTTAAGTGCGCATCTGGTATGCCATCTGTTCAATTCTCTTTATTAGCTCTTTTAGATTTATGGAAGAGAAAAGAAATTACCTTAGAGACTATTGCAAAGGTAACCTCAGAGAACGTAGCTGACCGTTTCCATATTAAGAACAGAGGTCGCATTGTTGAAGGATACTATGCTGATCTTGCAATCATTGATCCTAATAAGAGAACTTTAGTTACTGATGCTCTCATTGCTTCAAAATGTAAGTGGTCACCTTTTATTGGTCACTCATTTGCATCTTCCGTAGTTCATACTATAGTCAACGGCAGATTGTGTGTTGAAAATGGAGTACTTGCTGATGCTCCTGTGGCAATGTCATTAGAGTTTGATAGATAGTTTTAAGAAATGTATCTTAGATAGACAAAAGGGAGCCTCGCTCCCTTTTTTTATTTTTGCACCATAAAGATTTTTAGTAGAGGTTAATCTTTTTGATGCTGATGATTGAATTGTCCTTTAGCTAAGGCTTTTAATTAAAGCAGTAAGCTCATTAAAAGAATCAAAACCATAATCAAACTTTAATTCTTTAGGATCTTTTCGGTTATAACCATAGCTGAAAAAGACTGTGGTCATATTTGCGTTATTGCCAGCTTCAATGTCATTGTTAGAGTCACCTACCATCACCGCATCATCTTTACTTACCTGTAATTTATCTAGTACATAGTAAAGAGGTGTAGGATCAGGTTTACGCTCAGGAATAACCTCACCACCTAGGATAAAGTCAAAATAGTCTTTAATGCCCATATAGCTAAGTAAAGGAAGAGCAAACATCTGAGGCTTATTAGTTACTACAGCAAGCTTGATCCCACGGGACTTAAAGTATTCAACCCCTTCTTTTACGCCCTCATAGAGATTGTAATCTTTATCAAGTCCTTTAGTGTATTCAACATTAAAGACGTCTCTTGCTCTCTTTAATAAAGATGGATCTACATCCTTTAGCTCCACGTCAAAGCGACCTGCAATTACACGAGCTAAAAGCATATTCACGCCATTACCTACAAAGCCTTTAGTAGTTTCAACTGATGGTGGATTCAAGCCAATAGCTACAGCGCTTTTAGAAGCCGCTATCGCAAGCTGCGGAATTGTATTAGCAAGAGTACCATCAAGATCAAATAACAGAGCTTTAGGCAACACAGTAAGTTTTCCCATTACTTCTCTAAAGCCTTATGTAAAGCTGTTAAAGCCTGCTTTTTATCAGCTGCGCCAAAGAAAGCAGAGCCTACAACAAAGGTATCAGCACCATATGAGGCGATAGAAGCGATATTGTTATCCTTTACACCACCGTCAACTTCGATACTGATGTCATAGTCATCATCTTTTGCCATTTTTTTAACATCAGCAACTTTAGTTAAGGTTGCTTTAATAGTCTTCTGACCACCAAAGCCTGGGTTTACGGTCATGACTAGCACGAAGTCTAATTTCTCCCAAAGATATCTCAACATCTGTGGAGGAGTAGCTGGATTTAAAGCTAAACCTGCTTTAATGCCCATCTCTTTGATATGAGTCAGCATTCTTTCAATATGAATACAAGCCTCAGGATGGAAAGAAATCCAGTTAGCGCCGGCATTTGCATAGTCATCAACGATATTCTCTGTTACAGGAGATACCATTAAATGCACATCAAATACAGCATTTGGGAACTTCTTTCTCATAGCCTTTAAAAAGCCTGGACCGAAGGTCATATTTGGCACAAAATGATAATCCATTACATCAAAATGAATTACATCTACACCTTCGTCTAAAGCCTCTTTTACATCTTTCTCAAGATTTAATAAATCAGCTGACAGGATTGAACCTGCGATTAAAAATTTCTTGGTATTCACTTATTGCATTCTCATTTCTGATTGTACTTTTTCAAAAGATTTAGCAAATGAGCCATGAGCTCTTAGAGAGCCTGGCAGAATTGCAGCTCTTGAAACAGCTTCTTTTGCGGTTAAAAAATCACCCATGACTAAAACATGCCATGGAGCACCGTTACGCACGGTTGTATAAATCCAGTATCTTCCCTCTACATAGTCAGCTGCCTGTAATAAAGGAGCTTTATTACGTCCTGCTAATACCTGTAAGGTATAGTGACGAGGATTCTTATTTAAGAGTTCATCATGTGAGCCAGGAACTGGTGTGCTTCTAGGACGGGCTCGGGGTGAACTTCTTTTAGCAGTGTTTTTAGTAGCACTAGCCTTTTTAGTATCAACCTTTGCAGTTTCTTTCTTTTCCTTATTGTCAGATTTTTCTTCTTTTTGAGGATTGTCCTTTAAAGCTAAAGCATCAGCTTTCTTTTTAAGCTCAGCCTCTTGTAGAGCCTTTTGCTCTAAAGCTTTCTTCTGAGCCTCCAGAGCTTTTTGGTTATCAGCATCTTCTTTTGCGATTTGATCTTTAAAAAGAACATTATCCTCACGGCTTAAAGTCTCTACTTCTTTTGAGTTACTCTCTACTTTTGAATTAGTCTCTTCATTTGTAGATGAGTTGGTTACAGATGACCTTTCATCACCCACAGCAGCATCAGATGCCTTATTGGCATCGGTTTTTACAGATCCTGCCAATCCTTGCCTGGGATTGCCTGATTTGTCATCAGCCTCTTTCTTTTCAATCTCATCTAAAGCATTACCATCTAAGGTTACAGATTTCTTAGGCTGTGCATTGTTAGTTTCAGCTTCAATACCGCCGTTTACATCTGGCAGTAAACCGCCATCATCATGTACTGCGTTTGCCTCATCTCCTTTTGGTCCTTTTGCATTGATGTCACTTACGGCACCTGCTGATACAGAAAGAGGATCATCAGCTGTAGTTGAGCTGTTAACATCAGCCCCCTGTTGAGCACTCTTTTGTACTTTATCCACAATCTGAACACTGTCTGGCTTTTGCTCTGAAGCTTTACCAAAGATACTATCAACAATGTTTGATCCTAAAAATACAGGTACAAGACAAGCTAAAACAATGACAATGCAAATAATTGAAATAAAAATAGCAGCAGAGCTGTGCTTTTTCTTAGAATTTTTTGCATTTGGCTTTACGTCAAGTGATACCTGTGGCTGTGATGACTTGTCATCGTTTACTTGAATAGGATCATTCATAAGTGTCTCCGTTAATTTAATAACTCTGCTGATGTTACCTTCGCATGATGCTAAAGCATGAGGTAATTTTGGCAGAATTGCTTTATAAACCTTGTCTAATCTTGCAAATACAAACATCTGTTCGCATAAAGCGCCAGCTTCATCGATTGTAATTGCAGGAATGTTGATCTCTGTTATAGAGATCCTGTCATTATTCTTTTCAGCAATTTTAGTTTGCACCCATAATGGATGACCTGTAACTAAAAAAGAGAATCTGTTTTTTCCAAGATTATGCTCATACAGGGAAATCAGCTCATCAAAGAATGAACTAATTGCACTGTCAGCATCATCGACAATCACTAAAAAGCGCTGTCTTACTGGAATTGAGAGTTTTGAAAAGCTCTGATAAAGAGGTTCTGTATCATCCCACTTTTCATTAGGAGCAATCTGCTGCAAAAACAGCTGACGCAACTGCTCTTGGGTCATTTCATCCTGACAAGGGATGAATACTGGTAAAAGCTTACTCTCAAGTTCATTTACAACTTGCTCGCATAGGCTAGTTCTACCTGTGCCAGAATCACCTGAAAGCATGACAAAGTTCTCTCCATATAAGAACTTGTCATGAATTGCTTTAGCACAATCTAGAAGCGACTTAGGTACAGAAAAACCTTGATGATGCATACTAGGCTTTCATCCTGCTAATTAAAGATCTAACCTCATCGTCAGATACATCAGAGAAGATCTTAACCTCTCCGATGCGAACTGGCAGTACATAGCGAATTACACCATGACGAACCTTCTTGTCATGACGCATATGCTCAATAAAATCATTACCTGTCATTCTCTCAGGAATTACGGTTGGCAATTTTGCACTCTGACACAACTCTAACATCTTATCAAAGTCATCTTTTGAGATTAACTTTCTGTCTAAGGCCAGAGCTGATGCTATTACCATACCTAAACCGACAGCTTCACCGTGTAACCAGGTACCAAAGCCTAAATATGCTTCAATAGCATGGCCGAAGGTATGACCATAATTTAAAATAGCACGTAAGCCATGCTCCTTTTCATCCTGTGACACTACTGAAGCTTTAATTTCACAGCAGCGTTTTACAATATGAGATAAGGTGTCTAAATCATAGCTGAAGACTTTTGAAACATGATCTTTTAAGAAATTAAAGAACTTGTAATCATAAATGATGCCTGTCTTTACTACCTCACCTAAACCTGCGGTTAACTCGCGCTCAGGTAAGGTTTTTAGGCAATCTAAATCAGCAATTACAGCTTTTGGCTGATAGAAAGCTCCAATCATGTTCTTACCTAATGGATGATTAATAGCTGTCTTGCCACCTACTGATGAATCAACCATAGCAAGTAAGGTTGTAGGGATCTGCACAAATGGAATGCCCCTTTGATAAGCAGAAGCTGCAAAGCCCGCCATATCTCCGACAACACCGCCTCCTAGAGCAATCACAGCACCATCACGGCCAAAATCTTTTTCCATAAGAGCAGTTAAAATCTGCCACCATGAATCTACGGTCTTATATGCTTCACCGTCTTTTAAGACACACTCACTTACATTAAAGTCGCGCTCTTCTAGCTGAGTTTTTAGCTCATCAAAATACAGTGGACCTACAGTGGTATTAGTAACCACCATTACATCAGTTACCTTAGGTAGAGCTTCTCTGATTAGATCACCATAATTTAAGTCAGTACCAATATAAATTGGATATGATCTTGTGCCTAAACCTACTGTTATAGTTTCCATGAGAATTCCTTTAGTTTCGCTTTAATCTGTTCTACGCAGTCATGCACATTGTTGTGGCTTGAGTCCACAATAAAGTCGCATGCCTCACGATAAAGAGGATCTCTTATTTTAAAAATATCTTCTAATCTCTTGCGTCTGTCATCGACTGCAATCATTGGACGGTTATTATCTTTTAAAGTTCTTAAATATTGAGACCCCACATCAGCCATCAGGTAAACTACAAGACCATTTGCTTTTAAGAGCTTGCGGTTTTCCTCACGTCCAATCACACCACCGCCTGTGGCAATAATAGCGTCTACTTTAAGACAGCGTTTTAAAACCTCAGTTTCTATATTTCTAAATTCAGTTTCACCGTCATCTTCAAAAATTGCAGGAATACACTTACCTGCATATTTTACGATTTCCTCATCTATATCAAGAAAAGGTCTTTCGGTTACTAAAGCTAGTGATTTACCAATACTGCTCTTTCCTGATCCCATAGGACCTACAAGAAAAAGTCTATCTTTACATTCTAAGGTCATCTGCTGTCCGTGTTTTTAGTTTATTTGAATGAATTTTAACTCATTTTTTCATTTAGCTGTACATTAGTGAACAGTTTTTAGTGATGATTTGTGCTAAATCTAAACTACGCCACAATACCATTGATAAAGCACATAAAATCAGACTTTTCTAAAACAGCTCATTTACAGCCATTTAGCCTAAATTTTGATAAAATGAGCCATCCGTTTTTTGAATTGAGGCTTTTTGTGCTTTTTAAATACGTTAAATTTGCCTTCTGGACAGTACTGTTCGGTGTAGGCGTTTCAGGTGTAGCAGGGGCGGCTCTGTATTATCAGACCTTAGGTGATCTTCCGGATGTTGAACAGTTAAAGGAAGTTACCTTTGAAACCCCTATGAAAATCTACTCTGCTGACAACAAACTTATTGGTGAGTTTGGTGAGAGTAAGAGAATTCCTGTTGCCTTAGACAAGATCCCATTAAAGATGAGACAGGCTTTCTTAGCAATTGAGGATACACGTTTTTATGATCACAGCGGTATCGATCCTATTGGTATCGTCCGTGCTGCTATCGTAGCTGCAACCTCAGCTTCTGCTAAGCAGGGTGCTAGTACCATTACTCAGCAGGTTGCAAGAAACTTCTTTTTAACCAGAGAAAAGACCTTAAAAAGAAAAATTAAGGAAGTTTTCATCTCTTTGAGAATTGAGCAGGTTTTAACTAAAGACGAAATCTTTGAATTATATTTAAATAAGATTGCTCTAGGTCACCGCTCTTATGGAGTAGCCGCAGCTGCTCAAACCTATTATGGTAAAAATTTAGATGAATTAACTTTAGGTCAGATGGCTACTATTGCAGGTCTTCCAAAAGCTCCATCATCATTAAACCCTATTTCAAATCCAGAAAGATCAAAAGATCGTCGTCATCTTGTATTAGACAGAATGCATTCTTTAGGTTACATCACTAAAGAAGAATACGAAAAAGCTGATGCAGAGCCTTATAAGGCAGAATTCCATGCAAGTAAACTTGAAGCTTATGCTCCATATGTAGCAGAAAAAGCAAGACAGTTAGCTTTAGACAGATTTGGTCCTTCAGCTTATACAGACGGAATTGAAATTTACACTACTGTTTTAGCTAAGGACCAAGAAGCAGCTCACGAGGCTGTATTTAGAGCTGTTAATGACTATGACAAACGTCATGGTTATAGAGGATCTAAAGAGAACATCAATGATTTAAAAGCTAAAGATGACAAGTTTGATTTAGATAAGTACCTTTATTCAAAAGATATTTATCACTATATCTTCCCTGCTGTGGTTACCTCTTTAGATGATAAGGCTGGACTTCTGCAGGCTTATGGCAGAAAAGGTCAGGACATTACCATCAGTTATCAGAACTTAAAATGGGCATCTCCTTTTATCAATGATAAAAGACAGGGTCATACTCCTAAAAAAGTCTCTGATGTAGCAAAAGTAGGAGATCTTATCTTCTACAGCCTCAATGATAAAAATGAAGCTGAGTTAGCTCAGGTACCAGAGGTTGAAGCTTCAATTGTAGCTTTAAATCAGTACAACGGTGCTATTGTAGCTATGGTCGGTGGCTATGATTTTGCAAAGAGTAAGTTTGATAGAACCACTCAGTCAACACGTCAGACTGGTTCTAACTTCAAGCCTTTCTTATATTCAGCAGCTGTAGCTAAAGGCATTAACATCAACTCAATATTCCAGGATGAGCCTATCAGAACCTGGGATCCAGGTTCACGTACCTGGTGGGAACCTAAGAACTCACCTAACCGTTATGACGGGCCAATGTCTTTACGTGAAGGTCTGGCTCGTTCAAAGAACGTAGTTTCAATCAGACTTATCCGTCAGATTGGTGTACACAACGTAGTGGAGCATGTTGAAAAGTTTGGTCTTAATGTACCTCGTTCGCAGCAGGTTGAAGCTATGGCTTTAGGCTCTGTTGAAGTAACTCCACTTGATCTGGTTACAGGTTATGCAACCTTTGCAAACGGTGGTTATAAGATTGAACCATACCTTGTATCAAAGATTGTTAAAAACGGTGGCATTGTTTATCAGTACAATCCAAAGATAGCTGATCCTACAGCTCCTGATATTGTGAAGAACGGTATCGCTCTTGAATATGAGGATGGCACTACTGTTCCAGACAATATGGCAACACAGGTCCTATCCCACAAGAATGCTTATATCGTAGCTGATATGATGAGAGCAGTAATCTACGGTGGTGAAGGTTTATCTGGTCCTTACTGGGGTACAGGTTCAAGAGCTTCAGCTACTACTGGCAGAACTGATCTGCACGGCAAGACCGGTACTACCAACAATGTCCATGATGCCTGGTTCTCAGGATTTAACGGCAATGTAGTTGCTACCTCATGGATGGGCTTTGATACAGATCGCGACTTAGGTTGGTCAAGAACTCAAGGTCCTGAAGGCGGTGCTTATTCAGCTCTTCCTATTTGGGCAAGATTTATAAAAATTACAGAAGAAGGAAAGCCAGCAGCTCCTCTACCTATCCCTGAAGGTTTAGGTAAATGTACTAATGCAGGTATTACTGATTGGTGTATCTCAGGCGGTACTTCAATCTCTGAGACCGGTGTTGAAGAGCCTGTAGATGAGAATGGAGAAGGTACAACTACAGATAACAACTCTGAAGACAGTTCAAGCCAGACTGAGGTTGATACTTCAAACATCAGTTCAGATAATATCTTCTAATAGGTACATTCTCTTTTTAAAGATATCTTGAAAAGCACATCTTAAGATGTGCTTTTATTTTGAGAACAGAAAAAGCTCATGAAAATAGCAATGTAAAATAATCAACACCTGCTGTTACTAGATAGTAGCCTTCTCAATAATACACTGATGTGTTTTAGTGTCTTTTGAGTAGTTAATACCTACGAGTAGAACTTCACCTTTATAGTCTTTAAAGAACTGTAAGTAATTCTTCTACTTAATCTGAGTAATAGCAGATTGAGCTGACATATCGAACTTTAGCTCTATTAAAAGTGCTGGTTTGTCTGCACTTTGTTCTGGAAGATACACTAAATCAGCATATCCTTTTCCTGAAGGTAATTCTCACACTACGTTAATGGACCTGTCATTGGTACCATATTACTCTTAATCTTCTGAGCTTTTGCTCATATGAGTGTGCAAAAATCTAATGGACTTACAAAAGCTGAGAATATGATTTCAGATATCACCTCTATGCTCTTATTCTTAATTCATGGAGATGTACTCTCCCCTTTAGCTATAGGCGTGGCTATTGCTAATAGTGCCGAAAATTATTTTGGAGCGAATTTTTTGAAGAGTAAGGTGATTTTGAGCCTAGTTCTATTATGATTGTGGTAATCAGCTTGTTTATTCTAAAGGTTGTCTTTGATGTAATCACAGGTCAGTAAAAGAATTAAACCTCTTTAGAACTTCTTAAAAAGATGGCTGTAACTCATTGAATTATACAGCCCTCTTTTATTGACTTAAGCTTAAATTTAGCTACGCTTTGCCTGCTTTAAGATCTTGAAACTTACCAAAGCTACTACAAACACTGCTATGCCTAAAAGCTCAAATGATCTCTCTAAAGATGAGAGCTTTGAAACATAACCAATGATCACTGGTCCTAATAAGATACCTGAATAGCCCAATGAGTTAATAAGTGAGATTGCTGATTGAACCTTTATACCTGGAACAGAGCCTGCAAATGACACTAATTGAGGTACAATATTACCAGCACCAAGACCGATGATAGTAAAGCCAATCATCATACCAACATAATGCTCAACTGAGGCTGTAATAAAGAAGCCTGTTGCCACCATGATGGCACCTAAAACAACGGTTCTTCTGCGACCAATTGCTGTTACAAGCTTATTACCAGAATATCTAGCTACAGTCATAGTTACAGCAAAGAAAGTATAGAAATAACCTGCAACCTCTGGTGTGATACCTCTGTTTTGTGTTGCAAAAACAGTAGTCCAACTTAAAAGCGCACCTTCTGAACCATACATAATAAAGCACAGACAACCTAAAACTAAGATCACAGGGGGTATTCTGTGATGTTTAGTATTACTAGTTGTGTCAGCTACCTTTACATGTTCAGCGTTAAAAGATTTGATATCAGAGAACAGGGCTCTACAACCGATTAAGGTTACGCCTGTCATGATCAAAAAGATTAAGAAAGAGCTCAAATGAATGCCTAAACCTATGGTTAACAGTAAAGACATAATCATAGAGCCTACAATCGTACCTAAAGAATAACCACCATGGAAACCAGACATTAAAGGTCGTTTAAAGATACTCTCGACTACAACTGCATTTACATTTGAAGCTACGTCAATTGCAATTAAACTTGCGCCAAAGATAGCTAAAATCAAACATAACAGCCATTCATGGTTTGCAAAAGAAATTCCAATTAAAGATAAACCTAAAACTATACAACCTGTAATCGCTACAAGTCTAGGACCAAATCTTGAGATAAGCGGGCCTACTGTAGGTAGAGCACATAAAGAGCCAATACCCATAGATAACAGCAATCGACCAAACTGCGCATCATCAAGGTTCATGCCCATTTTCACAAATGGAACCATAGGTGCCCAAGCAGCCTCAATTGCGCCTAAAACACCAAAGGATAACTGATTTGATATTAAAAGCTTACGATTCTGATCCATATAATTTCCTTAAACCTAAAGGTTAGAGAACCGACTTTTAAACTATGTTAATCAAAGATAGTAAAATTCTCTGCCCTGATTAACTTCCTATTTTTCGTGATTATAAGATAAGTTTTTTTGATTGTATTACACAGATTTTATACACAAAATTAAACTAAAACATACATAATCAACGTTTACAAAGCGTCCATTATACAGAATTGTACACAAATAGAGATATACTTCAAAAATTATAAAAAAATTAGGCAGGATAAAAAGAGAATTTCAAAAATTTAAAAGGCCGTAGCCCTCAAAGAGCCACGACCTTCACAGAATTTAAATTATTTAAGTGATGATTACATCATGCCAGGCATTCCGCCCATGCCGCCCATAGGAGCTGCAGGAGCAGCGTCATCCTTACGAGGAGCATCAGCAATCATGCACTCAGTGGTTAACATTAAGCCTGCGATTGAAGCTGCATACTGCAGTGCTGAACGAGTAACCTTGGTAGGATCCAGAATACCCATCTCGATCATATCGCCGTACTGCTCTGTACCTGCATTGTAACCATAGTTGTCTGAACCGTTACGAACTTCGTTAGCGATAACAGATGCTTCCTGACCTGCGTTGGTTACGATCTGACGTAAAGGAGCTTCCATTGCGGTTAATGCAACCTTGATACCTACGTCCTGATCCTGATTGTCGCCCTTTAAGCCAACAATCTTCTTAGCAACGCGAACTAATGCTACACCACCGCCTGGAACAACACCTTCTTCAACAGCAGCACGAGTTGCGTGCATAGCGTCTTCTACACGATCCTTCTTTTCTTTCATAGCGACTTCAGTTGCAGCACCAACCTTAATTACTGCTACGCCGCCAGCAAGTTTAGCAACACGCTCTTGTAACTTCTCACGATCATACTCTGAAGTTGACTCTTCGATCTGCTTACGGATCTGAGCAACACGCTCTTCAATAGCTTTTGAGTCACCCTCACCATCGATAATGGTAGTGTTATCCTTGGTGATTACAACACGCTTTGCAACGCCTAAGTCATCTAGGGTAGCCTTATCAAGTTCCATACCTAATTCTGATGAAATTACAGTACCTGCAGTTAGAATTGCGATATCCTGTAACATTGCCTTACGACGGTCACCAAAACCAGGAGCCTTAACAGCAGCAACCTTAACAATACCACGCATATTGTTAACAACTAAGGTTGCTAAAGCTTCTGACTCAACATCCTCAGCGATGATAAGCAATGACTTACCAGCCTTTGCAACACCCTCTAGGATGGTGATTAAATCACGGATGTTTGAAATCTTCTTGTCGCACAGAAGAATGTATGGATTCTCCAGTTCAACTGTACCGGTCTCTGTCTTGTTTACGAAGTATGGTGATAAGTAACCACGGTCGAACTGCATACCTTCAACTAGATCTAACTGATCCTCTAAGCCCTGACCATCTTCAATGGTGATAACGCCATCACGACCAACCTTCTCCATTGCGTCAGCAATCAAATTACCAACGGTTGCATCTGAGTTAGCTGAAATGGTACCAACCTGAGCGATTGACTTCTTGTCCTCACACTTGATTGATAACTTCTTTAACTCTTCAGTTGCAGCAGCAACAGCTTTATCAATACCGCGCTTTACGTCCATTGGGTTCATACCTGCAGCGATTGACTTTAAGCCTTCGTTAACAATAGCCTGAGCTAAAACAGTAGCGGTAGTAGTACCGTCACCAGCTGCATCGTTAGCCTTTGATGCAACTTCCTTAACCATCTGAGCACCCATGTTTTGGAACTTACCCTCAAGCTCGATCTCTTTAGCTACTGAAACACCATCCTTGGTGATTAGTGGGGCACCGTAGCTCTTATCTAGAACTACGTTACGGCCCTTAGGGCCTAAGGTTACCTTAACAGCGTTGGCTAGAACGTTTACACCCTCTAACATCTGGGCGCGTGCTTCGTTTCCGAAAATTACTTGCTTTGCAGACATTCTAAAATCTTCCTAAACTAAAAAAAAATTATTCTCTGGTACCAGTTTTCACTAGTCTTCTACGATTGCAAATACGTCAGTCTCAGAGATGATGACAACATCCTTGCCGTCAAGTTTCTCTTTCTTGCAGCCATAGCCTTCGTTATAGATAACAGTATCGCCAACCTTAACGCTCATTGGAGATGTTGTGCCGTTCTCAAGAACACGGCCCTTACCTACTGCAACAACCTTACCGCGAGTTGACTTTACTGCTGCGCTACCTAATAAAATACCGCCTGATGATTTGGTTTCTTCCTCAAAAGGCTCAACAATAACGCGATCATACAAAGGAACTAATTTCATTTGTTTCTCCACGGCTATCTACCGTAATATTCTTTTAGTCGGAAAAAGGCGTCCGACTGTCACCACAGCTTCCATCCATTAGTACAAGACAAAAGCATTTAAACTTTTCAACAGTACTAGAAATGGGGATGAATTTTTTCTTTTCAAGGGAAAAATGTAAAAAAAATAAAAATTTTTTTATCTGCTGTTTCAGATATTTTTTTTCGGAAAAACCGTGATCTCAGTCTGCAACAGATTAAGTCTCTGCACCGTGTTCAGGGCAGAATTTAAGGAGTGATAAAAAAGCGGTTAAAAAGTAACAGGTTAAGAAATTGCCATACCTCAAACATCTTTGCCGTGGTGAATTTGTGCTCTTTCCTTTTCGATAAGACTCTGTTTAATCTGTGCAACTGATCCTGATGAAGGTCTTACAGAGAGTTTTGCCTTTACAGAAATAATCATTCCTGCAACAACTATTAAAGCACCGATAAACTCTTTTGATGAAAAGTCTTCTCCTAAAAGTACAACGCCAAAGACAGCGCCAAAGACTGGTATCAGATAGACAAAGGTTCCGCCCTTGCTCGCTCCCACCTTGGTGATTGCGTAATTCCAGAAGACAAAGGCCACAACACCTGTTAACAGGGATAAAACCAGAAAGGCGATGATATAGGTTCTGGTAATAGAATAGACCTGCAGTTCATTGAATGCAAAACCTGTTATCGTACAGAATACTGCGCCAAAAAGACCAGTCCATGCGGTAACCGCAAGAGCATTGACGTTCTTTGACAGTTTCCAGCTTATGACCACGTAACATGACCACATCGCCTCACAGACTATAATAATCAGCTCTCCTATGTTTATCTGAAAATGAAGCAGAGTATCAAGTGAGCCTTTACATACTATATATCCCGCGCCAAAACAGGAGATAAAAATTCCGAGCCATCCTATTCTGCTTAATCTTTCACCTATAACAAAAAAAGCCAGTGTTGAGGTGATGGAAGGACCAATACTCTCAATCAGGGCTGCGTTTGAGGCTGGAGTGAATCTTAAAGCTTCAAATAAAAGGGAATTATGTAAAAAGATACCGACAAACCCCATCAGTAGCAGGACAAAAAAGTCGTGACGTGAAAGGTACAGACCTTTTTTTCCCTCAAGCAGGACTATCAGTGAAAAGAGAACCAGAGCCACAAGGTAAAATCTTGCCCCCGTGATCAGCATTGGCGACATGCAGTCTTTGAGGACACGACCGCAGATTGGGGTTAATCCCCAGATCACACAGGAAATAAATAAAATTAAATAATACCTAAACTGACCTTTCATACAGGATCTTCTCTACACAAAAACTCTGCTGAGGCAATTCCTTCCGAGTCTGACTGCACCTTAGCGTACCGCCATAAGAGCACTTTTCAATTTTACAAAGTTTCAGAAACCTGTAAAGGTTAACTCTCTGAAATTATGTGTAAAACACTTTAGTCTGTAGTGAGACTATACCACGATGCGCGGTTTTATATCCACTTTATGGAAAATATTACCAGAACGACTCAGATCTTTAGTTATAAAGGATCTGAAAAGACATTACGGAAAGACTCAAAAGCAAAGTCTTACCTGAAATTTAAAAGACTGAATAACAAAAAAGGACAGATCTTTGTGAACTGTCCTTTGCAGATGAACCTGATTTTCTCTGTAAAACTGTTTAAAAGAGAAGTTTTTGTACCTTTGTCCGGTTCTGTATTTCATACTCAGTTTTCTCCTGCTGTTTCATGCTGTACCTTTTGATGAAAACATTCTTTTACAGTCACTCATCACTGTTGCAGCATCTGTTTTATTGATATCTGAATAATCAAAAACGAAATCTTTATATCTGCGTTTAAAATCTCTTATTCCATCAGCAACGGCCACAAAAAAACTAGTTAAAAGCTTATTAAGATTGCCGGTTGAAACAGCTGAGAAATCAAAATTGATTACATGATAACTGTTGTGAGTTGGGAAATTTAAATCATAAATTTTTGTGCCAGAAAACAGCTCATCATACCTGTCCTGATAGGAAATATCAGTAGTAGCACTTAAGCATACGGACAAAAGTAGATTTGCCAAAACGACGCGGACGCAGAAGTACAGGATATTTACTTATACCATTATCATCGAGGTATTTAATGGAGAGACTCTTATCTACAAAGGCCTGCACCTTCTTTAGAAATAAATCAAAAGTAAACTGTCCATAAGGATTATTAAGTAGTGTAACTGTACTCTCTGACATAAAGCTGTTTTCTTATATCTTTGCTGTCTTCATTATAGCAGGTAGGGATCAAGCTGTAGGTTTAAGAGTAAAGAGCTGTTCGGAGTAAAACAAAGAACGGATAATGATTTCTACAGAGAATTTATGCCAGAGATTCCCTTACAGCGAACAGGGGTGTTTTGAAAAGGCACTGAACGGTACCCTGTTTTTAGATGAGATAGGAGACATTCCCCTTTCATACCAGGAAGTACTGCTCAGAGTACTGCAGGAAAGATCGGTTACAAATTTAGGAAGCAGTACGCCTGTAGACATTAAAAGTGTCAGAATTATTGCAACTACCAATAAGGATCTTGTAAAAGAAGTTGAGGAAGACCGCTTCCGTGAAGATCTTTTTTACAGACTTTCCATGTGTCAGTTAAGATTACCGCAGTTATCCGAAATCATTGAGAAAGAACCTGACAGATTTAAAGATATCCAGGGAAATATTCTTGTAAAGATAAAACAGAATGGGGACAGTCAGTTAAATGATCTCTGTCTTGACGGGAATGCTTTACGCTTTATAAAAAACTATGAGTAGCACAGCAATGTGCGACAGCTACACCATGTACAGATGCTAAGCGCTCTCAATGCGAACTTTGAAAAGAGAAATGCCATTACAGCAGATGATCTTACAGCTCAGCTTTCAGATGTCGGAGAGCCTCAGGTATTTGAAAAGAAAGTTGGAAACAGGGAAATTCCTTCAAATATTGAAAACTGGCTCAATGAGCGCAAGAACTATTTCAAGAAAAGACTTTACGAAGAGTATCACGGCAATATTTCAGAAATTGCCAAAAGATCCGGTATGAGTTACCAGAAGGTCAGTACTTCTATAAGACTTCAGGAAACTGATAAAAAGGAAGGCAGAGCCTTCCTTTTTTCAGTTCTTAAGTTATTTTATGCTCCTGTTCTCATCAGAGCTGTCAACATGTTCTGCAGTGCCGTCGATGGTACTGCCCTTATGAAAAAACGAATCAGACTCTTTTCTTGCAAAAGTAAAAAACTCACTGTCATCGCGTTTTTTATTATAGTACCTCACACATCCTGTCTGAATTCGAGGAATAAGCAGCAAAAGCCCTAAGAGATCTGAGATAAAGCCAGGGAAAAGAAACAGGAAACCTGCAAGTGGCAGGAAAAACACACTCGTATCCACAGTACCGTTTCTGAGTCCATCCATAGCCTGACGGAAGCGCAACTTTATCAGGAACACGCCCAGAACCATCATTAAAAACATTACAAGGATGGTATTTACTGCTCCTATAGAGGATCCAACTTCAATAATAACAGCAAGTTCCAGAACAAAAAAAACAACAAGAGACAGCAAGATCTTCTGCATACAAACCTACTTTTTTACAGCCAATTCAAAAAATCTTCAAAACAGGTAAGCTATTATGAACAGCCGGACTTTATTTTAAAAATTTCATTTCCTATATTTTATATGTGGCCTGACTTAACAGTTTACAATGGCAAAATATTATTTTTTATAAAAGAATTGTGCTTTTATAACGCCAATACAGTAATGGCCGCCTGTCGCAGTAAAGCCACTTCAGTACAGGATCAAAATTATCCTGCACAACATAACTCGTTGTACAAATGGGCATATAAATCTCATTTTACTTTTTTCTGCAATTTTTTTTATCTGTCTTAATAATATTCAGTTTTTTAATTTTGTATAAAGCTGTGTGAACTGTATAAAAAAAATCCACACAACCAGTTAAAAGCTCTTGAAAATACAGAGGATTTTACAGTTTATAAAAACTGTGATAACTGTCTTTATAATAAAAAATTTTTTCTTTTTTGCTGTGAGTATCTTCGAAAAAAAAAATCTATTTAAAGATATCTCTCCTAATGCCGTATAAAATATTATCAGTATACGTAAACGACAGAGATAAACTTAGTTTACCTGAATAATGAACGCTTTGGGTTTTTCCGCTCAGACTGTTTTAATTTAAATAATAAATGGTGAATAGTATGGACTTGCTTAGAAATTTAAGCCTCAGAATGAAGCTGATGCTGGGTTTTGGTTTTTTAAATATCCTGATCATCGTAACTTCAGGATTTGCTGTAATAAATACCTCTAAAAATATTGATGCCTCCTACAACGTTGAGAGAATTCTGGGGAAATCCTACACCCGCGTAATGAATACACAGAGAGCTCTGGACAAGGCAAACGATGTCATCGTAAGTTACTTGAACGGAAAAGCGACTCACGATCACAATGAGGCTTTTATTGCTGATTCTGTCGGCAAGATTGAGGAAATTGCCAAGGTCTCTTCAGTAATGAATGAGAACATCATCGGTGAGCTTCCTTCAACAGAATCTTATAAGAACAATATCCTGACTGTTAAAAAACAGGCAAGTGAACTTGTTGCAGACTACAAACAGAAAGTTGTTCCCCTGGTGGCTGCAAACAAGCTCACAGAGGCTCTTGATGTGTATATCTACGAGGTACTGCCAATCACAAACAGATGTCTTGAGCTGTATCAGAAGTTAATTGATGAACAGGTAACTCTTTCAACCGAACTTACAAGAGCCAACACCTCAAAGGGGCCTATGTACACATCAATTATTCTGGTAGTCATTTCTGTTATCATTGCCTTTTTAATTTCCAGAGGAATTTCAGGATATATCCACAAAAACTTCACCCTGCTTGTCAGCTACATCGGCCGCATGGAAAAAGGTGATTTCAACTTCAGAATTAACAATACCCTTGAGGATGAATTCGGTAAGGTCTTTAATTCAGCCTGTCAGATGAGACTGAAGCTAGGAGAATCTCTTGCAAGTGTTGTAAAGTCATACCGCGCTTTTGATGAAAGACTTTCAGGCATTCATTCAAAGATTTCATCTGTGGCAGAAGCTATTGCAGATGCTGAAAGCCGTTCTGTAACAGTATCAGCAGCATCTGACGAGATGGTATCAACCACCTCTGATATTGCCAAGAACTGTGAGAATGCCGCTGCCAACGCAAATGACACCCAGAACATCACCGAGCATGGTGTAACTGAAGTTGAAGGTGTTATTGATGCTATCAGAAATCAGGCAGAAAAGACCAAGAAGGATGCCCAGTTAATCTCAACTTTGGTTGATCAGACCAACAAGATTGGAACTATCGTTCAGACTATTGAGGATATTGCTTCACAGACCAACTTGCTGGCACTAAACGCTGCAATTGAGGCTGCCCGTGCAGGTGAAGCCGGAAAGGGATTCGCGGTTGTTGCAGATGAGGTTCGTGCTCTTGCATCACGCTCTTCATCATCAACACAGGAAATCACCAAGATGGTATCTCAGATCCAGTCTGACGCAAACAGCGCCAATGAGTCTATGACCCACACCTTAGGTGAAATGAAGGACCTTGCAGAGCGTGCATCCGGTGTTACAGACATCCTCAATGACATTAACAGCCATGTTGACAATGTAAACAGCCAGATAGGCCAGATTGCAACAGCAGCTCAGCAGCAGACAACTGCAACCTCTGAGATTTCAAACAATATGCAAGGTGTAAGCACATTAACCCGACAGAGTGCCAACAGCTCTCAGGATTCTAACGATGAGATCGAACAGCTAAGAGCAGCTGCAAAGGATCTGTTAGAAAAGTTGGCTGTATTCAAACTTGAAGGAATTTAAGTAAGGATCTGACTATATTTTGTCAATGCCTCCAGATTTACATCTGGAGGCTTTTTTATTTTCAGACAGCAGATTAAAACTGCAATGTAAACATCACTCTTAGGGACTGCTTTTCTTTGCTCTCTTCTCATAAGACAGAATGAGTTTTACTCATAAAAGCTGTTATCAGCTAACAGAAGAAATGAATTCTGTTCTTTCTCTAGCCTTGTTTAAGTCAGTGTAGAATTTTAGTATGTCATCAAG
>UMFV01033091.1_pt1 | contig 22230 bp, 20 predicted proteins | sample 1965101 | NCBI WGS metagenome assembly UMFV01 (sample SAMEA4836055, study PRJEB28245) | human gut metagenome | biome: gut microbiome; material: fecal sample | place: Denmark | collected 2008 | reverse complement strand
TCAAAGTTCATTAATTTCTGCTTGACTTTTTATTTGCAGACTATTTTAAAATAAAAAATGCGTAACCACCATATCTGCCCCGGCGATCAGGAATAATATCCCACCGATCCAGTAAGCTTTGCAGTTATATTCACAGCCCAATCTATATCCGACCTCCACACCAAGAAAGCACTGAATGATCGTAACCGGAAGCAATACCATTCCCTGTTCCAGGATCTCCACACTCCAGAATCCGATACCCATTCCGGCAAAATACGCATCTACGCTGGTAAGTACTGCCAGTTTTCTAAGCCGTTTCCAGTTTATTTCATCGTTTCTCCGCTCAAAGATCTGCTTATTATTTCTTGATTTACAGATCATATAAATGCCAAGTCCGATAAATATCAGCACCGACAAAAGCTCCCATCCACTTGCTGCTGTTGAAATCGTCTCATTCATTTTTCTGTCCGGCTTCAGAATATCTGCAACAACATTTCCCAGGATCAGTGCAAAGAGCTGCATTCCTCCAAAAATCAGACTGGATAAAAGTGTGTCTTTTCCATGCTTCCTCGAAAATCCTGCTCCAACACAGATATGTACAACAAATACATCAAATGAAAGCCCGATTGAAATTAAAAGGATTTCAATAATACCCATAGATTCGCCTCCTCCTGCTGGCTGTTACATATATATTATGTAATCCCTTACTAAATAATAAATCTTCAGATTATCGGTTCTGTTTATTTTTTAACGACATTTTTCCACATTTGTCGCATATCTGTTTATTTTTTCAACAGATTATTCTTCCGGAATCTTTTTTATACAATAGAAAGCTCCATTTTCTGTTAAAAATAAAAAATTCCCGCAAAGGTAGATCTTCTACCTCTGCAGGAACTTTGCTTCTTTATTATCTTAGTGATGGAATAAACGGATTCCGGTAAATGCCATCGCCATGTTGTATTTGTTGCAGGTATCGATTACATTGTCATCACGGATTGATCCACCCGGTTCTGCAATATATGTAACACCGCTCTTATGTGCACGTTCGATGTTATCTCCAAACGGAAAGAATGCGTCTGATCCAAGTGCCACACCCGTCAGCTTATCAAGCCATGCTCTCTTTTCTTCTCTGGTAAATACTTCCGGTTTTTCAGTGAAAATATTTTCCCAGGTTCCGTCAGCCAGTACGTCCATATATTCTTCACCAATATACAGATCAATTGCATTATCTCGGTCTGCACGCTTGATTCCTTCTTTAAATGGAAGAGCAAGTACTTTCGGGCATTGTCTCAGCCACCAGTTATCTGCCTTCTGTCCTGCAAGACGGGTACAGTGGATACGGGACTGCTGTCCGGCTCCGATTCCGATTGCCTGTCCGTCTTTTACATAGCATACAGAATTTGACTGTGTATATTTTAAAGTAATCATGGAAATTGCAAGATCTCTCTTTGCGTGATCCGGAATTTCTTTGTTCTCAGTCACTATATTTGAGAAGAAATCATCATCGATCTTCAGTTCATTTCTTCCCTGCTCAAAGGTAATACCAAATACATCCTTGTGTTCTGTAGGTGCCGGAACATAATTCGGATCGATCTGGATCACATTGTAATTACCTTTCTTTTTCTGTGCAAGAATCTCCAGTGCTTCCGGTTCATATCCAGGTGCGATCACTCCATCCGACACTTCTCTCTTGATCAGTCTTGCCGTATCAACATCGCAGACATCAGAAAGCGCAATAAAATCACCGAATGAAGACATACGGTCTGCGCCTCTTGCACGTGCATAAGCACTTGCAAGCGGAGAAAGTTCTCCAAGGTCATCTACCCAGTAAATTTTTGCAAGAGTTTCATCCAGTGGCAGTCCGACTGCAGCACCTGCCGGTGACACATGCTTAAAGGAAGTTGCTGCCGGAAGTCCGGTTGCTTTTTTTAATTCCGATACCAGCTGCCATCCGTTAAATGCATCCAGAAAGTTGATATATCCCGGACGGCCCATCAGAACTTTGATCGGGAGATCACTTCCGTCTTTCATATAGATACGTGACGGCTTCTGATTTGGGTTACATCCATATTTGAGTTCTAATTCATTCATGATTCCTGCTCCTTCTTCACCTTTGTATACTATTTATTCTTATTGATGATCTTGCTTTCGTATGTTCCTGTCTCAATATCAATATATCTTACAAACAGAGATACTTTATTATCTGCATTCAGACTGTTCCAGAGTGTATCTGCAAATGTGTCCATATCATCCGGAATTGCAACAAGCTTTGGTTCTCCTTCAAAACTCGGAAGCGGATTTCCATCACACTTGTATGTGTGGATAAAATGTCCTTCTCCGGCTACCGGATTCTCATATGCAAAGGTGTAACGGTTGCATGCATCCGGATTTCCGTTATTGCTCTTCAAAATGGACATTGCATAGTTATATTTTCCGTTCTCAATGTGCATGATACCGGAAATACGTGGTGTGTAGTTTGGTCCATCCGGTTCAAATTCACGGCTTCGAAGGGACTGTTCAAACGTCATCTGTCTGTCCATACCTTCATAAATTGTATCAGTCTGATCTCCGTTTGTAACGATCGTCTTATTGCCGAGTACACGCACCGGTGCGTAGATAATTAAGCTTGGGTCTGTCAGCTTTGACTCGTCAAATGCCTGTGTGCGGATTCCTTCTCCCTCTTCTACAAAGACACGATTACGGCTGTTCTCACTTCTTCCCATGATAAAATAAGCTGTTACCGCTTTGCTTCCGTCGGCAGACTTTCCGATGATGATCCCTCTTCCGGGATAAGAATTGCTCTGCAGTTCTTTTTCAATAGATAACATTTCCATGCTTCAATCTCCTTTTATAACTTGTACTTATGTTTGCACATTCATTTATCACTATTTATTATAACTCATAATACCACTATATTTCCAGTCTTTCTGTAAATTTTTTTCAAGTTCTTTTAAAACATCATTTTCAAGACCACTGTTCCATGGTAAAATGTTAGTAAAATAACAATTCAAATTTGGGGATTATTTACAAAAGAGAGGTTTTACTTCATGAGTAGAAACAGAAAAATGGATTTTGCAGCCGGGATACAGGACGGCATTCCCATCTGTCTCGGTTATATTGCGGTATCATTTACCTTTGGTATCATGGCAAAAAATGCAGGACTTTCCACTTGGGAAGCTGTTCTGATTTCCCTTACAAACCTGACCAGCGCCGGGCAATTTGCTGGTCTGTCACTGATTACGGCATCCGCATCCTATTTTGAAATGGCATTCACCCAGCTCATCATCAATCTCAGATATTCGCTGATGTCCTGTGCCCTTTCACAGAAAATTGATAACCACTATCCTTTTTTCCACCGTTTTCTTATCGCATACGGTGTAACGGATGAAGTCTTCGGCGTATCCGTATCCCGCCCCGGAAGGATTACTCCATGGTATTCTTACGGTGTGATGGCACTTGCCGCACCTGGCTGGACACTTGGCACTTTCCTCGGAGTAGTATCAGGAAATATCCTGCCTGACCGAATCGTCAGCGCACTGAGCGTTGCATTATATGGAATGTTTATCGCAATCATTATTCCTCCGGCACGTGATAACAAGATCATCGGAACCATTGTCGTGATTTCCATGGCAGCAAGCTTCCTTTTCACAAAAGCTCCTGTGCTATGCCAGATTTCTTCTGGCTTCCGAATCATTATCCTTACGATTCTGATTGCCGGAATCGCAGCGTATTTCTTCCCTGTAAAAGAAGAAACAAATCCAGAAGATAAGGAGGATTCTTCCGTTGAAGCATAATCTATATATGTATATCTTTGTCATGGCAGCCGTCACCTATCTGATCCGTATGCTGCCACTGACGCTGATCAGGAAAGAGATCAAAAATACTTTTATAAAATCTTTTTTATATTATGTACCTTATGTAACTCTGGCTGTTATGACCTTTCCGGCCATTCTGACAGCCACCGCCAATATCTGGTCTGCCGCCATTGGTTTTGCAATCGCACTGATCCTTGCATGGAACAGAAAAAGTCTGATCTGTGTTTCCCTGTTTTCATGTGCCGGCGTATTCCTGGTTGAATTATTAACCGGACTGTAGACTGTAAGAGAGATGATCTGAATAAAGGAGGCTTTCTTATGTGGACCAAAAGTTTTTCACGTTATACCCGCATTTTGCTGGTCAGTGCTGCTGTTATCATTGGCGCCCAGATCAGCATCTCACTTTTCGAAAGCGATTTTCGTGTTTCCATCGGAATTTTTGGCATTTTCATGTCTCTGATCCTTTTTGGAAAATATCCGATTCTTCCGGTTACGGTGATAAGTGCCCTCTGTGTTTTCTTTTCCCGTACGCTGATGCACTGGCTTCGCTTTGGCAGCTGGAATCCACAGAGCTATTTTCCGGAAATGTTTTTCTATCTGGTCTACGGAATCCTTTTTTTTCACTACTGCCGTAAAAATGACTATGAACTTTCGATGTATTCTCTGCCCTGGATGTTTCTTTTTGACTATCTGGCAAATATAACAGAACTGCTGACCCGTATGGATATAGACGCTTTTTCTTTTCAGTCCCAGGCAGGTGTCCTTCTGGTTGCGCTTCTGCGTACTGCACTTGCGGGTCTTTTCCTGTTCTGTCTCAGCCATTACAAGTTCAGTCTCCTGAGTGCTGAACATGCACGGAGATACCAGAACCTTCTTCTTTTGATTTCTGAGCTTAACGGCGAAGTTGTTCTGATGCAGAAAGGTACACGTATGATAGAGGACACCATGAGCACCGCATACCGGCTTTACCACGATATGAGTGAACGGAATATAGACGAATCCCTCACCCGCACCGCACTTCAGATTGCACGTGATGTCCACGAGATCAAAAAAGACTACAATCTAATCGTAAGAGGACTTTCCTCTTCAATGGAATTAAATTCTGAAAATGATGGAATGAGCCTGGATGATATCCTCACCATTCTGAAAAGCAGCCTGGATGCATCCCTTCCAAAAGGGAAACGACTTTTTTTTAATATACAACTGGAGGAAAATCTATATACACAGAACCATTATCTTCTGCTCTCAATCTTCCGCAATCTTTTCAACAATGCGATTGAAGCAGCAGACGGAAATTCGGTCGAGCTTTCTGTCCGTCAATCCTCCACGGATTCTTCTTATGTTATTGAAGTTGAAGATCATGGACCCGGAATTGATCCTGAGGATATGGAACAAATTTTTGAACCGGGTTTTTCCACAAAGATCAATTACGAAACCGGCGAGGTCAATCGGGGACTTGGACTTAGCCTGGTAAAGGATTTTATCGAACTCCGTCTGGGCGGAACCATCCAGGTAGCTTCCGTTCCCGGAAAAACAGTTTTCACACTTACTATACCAAAAGAGAAATGGAGCGGTTTATAAATGAAATTCTATCTCATTGATGATGATAAAAATGTACTGCATATATTAAAACGTATTATACGGGACCGGGGACTTGGAGAGATTGCCGGAACTGCCGAAAACGGTGTGGATGCACTCACGGATCTTACTCTTATAAATCCAGACATCGTAATTGTTGATCTTCTGATGCCGGAAATAGACGGAATCACTTTCGTGAAACGCGCCCGCTCTTATGCACCGAATCTTACTTTTATTATGCTTTCCCAGGTTGCATCCAAAGATATGATCGCAGATGCCTATTCTGCAGGCATTGAATTTTATATTCATAAGCCGATCAACAGTATCGAAGTAGAATCCATACTCCGGAAGGTCAGTGAATCCCTGACTGCCCGCCGGACATTGCAGCAGGTACAGACGATTTTCCAGACCCAGCAGAATTTTGTACAGCCACAGGGATTTATAAATGATACAGTTGAAAAACCTTATATTATCCGGTTAAAAGGAATTCTCCAAAAGCTTGGCATCACCGGTGAACGTGGCAGCAAGGATATCATTTCCCTTGTCGATTATCTGATCCAACATAACCAGAAAGTTGATAATGTCACTTTATGCGAACTTTGCAGCCGGTTCAGCGACAATCCAAAATCCATGGAACAAAGGATCCGTCGGACAGCCAACATGGGAATGGTCAACCTTGCCAACCTTGGTCTTGAAGATTACGCCAATGACACGTTTACAACCTACTCCAACTCCCTGTATAACTTTGAACAGGTCCGAAGGGAAATGGATTTCATCCGTGGAAAAAGTGTACGGCACGGCAATGTGAAAATTAAAAATTTCCTGAATGCACTGATTCAGGAATGCACCGAGAGAGCCTGATTTTCAGGTTCTCTCCTGCTTCTTATTTCATCTCTTTATATATTTTCTCTATAATTCATTATCACTTATAGTTATCGTCATTATATACAATAAATCTATCCCGTATTTGTAGTTTTTTCCAAAAATAAATTTCATTTTGATACTTTTTGTATCTTTTTGTAACTTCCATTTTATTATGTTATCACGATAACTGATGCGAATAAGTATAAATTTTAAGGAGGATGTCATATGTTAACAATCGTAAAAGGTATTGGTTTACTGCTTCTCACTTTAGCCTGTTTCTCTGTATTCAGCCTGAAGTTTCCAAAAGGATCAGAAGCAATGTCCGGAATGGCTAATGCAGCCGTTGCTTCGTTCCTGGTAGAAGCTGTTCATCATTACATCACAGGTGATTTATTAGGAATTGCATTTTTCTCAGAACTCGGAACCGTATCCGGCAGCTTCGGGGGAATCGCTGCAGCTACTTTAGTTCCGATCAGTATGGGATGTAATCCGGTACTTGCAGTCGTTGCAGGTGTCGCAGTCGGAGGATACGGAATCCTTCCTGGTTTTGTAGCAGGTTATATTGTAGGTTTTGTAGCTCCGTTCCTGGAAAAGAAACTTCCAGAAGGTCTGAATCTGATCGTTGGTGCTCTTGCAATCGCACCGCTTGCAAGAATTATTGCCATCGCAGTTGATCCGGTCGTTAATTCAACACTGCTCAACATCGGACGTATGATTTCTGCAGCTGCTGAACAGTCTCCACTTATCATGGGATTCCTGCTCGGTGGTATTATGAAGATGATCTGCACCTCACCACTTAGTTCTATGGCTCTGACTGCTATGCTCGGACTTGATGGACTTGCAATGGGTATTGCAGCAATTGCATGTGTTGGTGGTTCTTTCACAAATGGTATCATTTTCGACCGTTTAAAACTTGGCGAGCGCAGTAATGTTATGGCGGTAATGCTTGAACCTCTTACACAGGCCGATATTATTACACAGAATCCGATTCCGATTTACGGATCAAACTTCTTTGGTGGCGGACTTGCCGGACTCGCAGCAGCTATGCTCGGCATTATCAATAACGCCCCTGGAACAGCATCTCCGATTCCTGGACTTTTAGCTCCATTCGGATTTAACCCACCACTTAAGGTTGTAGCTGCAATCGTACTTGCTGCGATCGGCGGATCTTTAGCTGGATTTGTTGGTTCTATCGTGTTTAAAGGTTTTGCAAAAACACCTGCAGATATCAAAGCATCTGAAAAAGCTACTGAAACAATTGTTCCGGAAGTTGCTATCGCTGCTGAATAATCAAAATGACTATTTCAAACTGCTTGTTTATATAGCCCTTAAAGAAGAAAAAGACTCGAAAACTTTTGTTTCCGGGTCTTTTTCAATTTACGGGAAATTATATTTCTCACTCCAGTGTTTCTTCTATATCTGCATTGATTCCTCTGTGTTCAACCGAAGTTGAAAATACGATCAGTGTCTTTGTTCTTCCAAATCGCTGCAATTCTCCAATAAATTTATCCAGCTCTGTTGTGCTTGGAAACAGTACTTCCAACACCATAGAATATTCTCCGGTCACACAGTTGCATTCGATCACATTTGAACACTTTCTCACAAACGGATAAAACACATTTTTTTCCTCCGGCGAAACCTCCAGATTGATCAGTGCCTTGATATGATATCCAAGTGCTTCCGGATTCACCTGTGCCTGATAACCGAGAATATATCCTTCTTTTTCCATCTTTTCAATCCGCGCTGATACAGCCGGTGTAGACAGATACACCTTCTCTGCAATCTCTTTCAATGGACATTTGGCATTTCTCTGTAAAATATTCAAAATTGTACGATCCACTGCATCCAGTTCATGATTTTTCATCTGCACTACCTCTTTCTGACATCCCATTTATACTTTTGACCCCTTTGATACCAGATTGCTACGTGCTTTGCACTCCTGCAAGTCAAAAAAAAAGATACTCTCTGCGTTCTTCTCCGCAGTAAAGTACCTCTTTGTACAAATATTTTCACTCTTTAAATATGTTAAAAATAATAGCATTCCTTTTTCTTCCTGTCAATAAAAAGACATTTATTTTTTCCTATTTTTCCTATTTTGATTTGACATTTGTCCTACCACGTGATATTCTGAAATTGTGTTTTAGATAAGATTTAGATTTCACATATTTTTGTAAATCATTAACATCTGTCTGATGACTTACAAAAATATGTGATTTTTATTTTTATCGGCATCATCAATTTTTTAGGAGGTACTACTAATGAACAAGGGTACAGTTAAGTGGTTCAACGCACAGAAAGGCTACGGATTCATCACAAACGAAAGCACTGGAGAAGATGTATTCGTACATTTTTCAGGAATCGCGGGAGAAGGATACAAATCTCTTGAAGAAGGACAGAACGTTACTTTCGATATCACAGAAGGAAACCGCGGACTTCAGGCTGTTAATGTAACAGTTGCGTAATCGCTGCAAAAGATGCTAGAGTAAAAAACCCGGCTTGTGTATTACTCCACAGCCGGGTTTTCTATGTTATAAATATGCTTTGCCGGAATTACCCAAGCAGTTCTCTATATATTCGCATTACATTCTTACAGAAGATTTTCTCGATCTCGCTCTCTGTAAATCCATTCTTTTTAAATACATCTTCCAGCTTTGTCATATCTGCAGGGGATGCGATCTCCAGTTCTCCATTCATACCATCAAAGTCTGAACCAAGTCCTAAAGCCTCTATTCCCGCCATATCACAGATATATTTTGCATGTGCCACAATATCCTCCGCTCTGCTCACAACCGTCTCTCCGTCTTTCCAGTCGCGCAAGAAATATGCATAATAATTCAGCCCGATCACACCGCCTCTTTCCCCGATCGCTTTCAGAAGTTCATCATTCAGGTTTCTCGGATGACTGCACAAATGTCTCGCGTTGGAATGGCTCGCTACAAAAGGCTTCTTTGTGAACTTTAATACATCCCGGATTCCTGCATCGTTTAAATGTGCCACATCAATGATCATTCCCAGGTTCTCCATCTCTTCCAGAAACTCAATCCCACGCGCTGTAAGCCCATATCCGGCTTCTGAAAAGGCTTTTCCGGCAAATTCTCCGCCAGTCGCTTTTGCCGGATATCCAAGCTGATTCGGATAGTTCCAGGTCAGAGTCATCATCCTTGCCCCCATCCGGTAAAAGTCTCTTAAAAGGGCAGGATCGCCCTCACAGATTTCTCCTTCTTCCAATGTCAGCAACGCTGACATCCTTCCATTCTTCCGGTTTTCTTCAATCTCTTCATACTTCGTGACCGGCCGGATCCAGTCTCTATTTTTCTCCATTTCCCGATAAAATACATCCGCCATTTTCATTGCATAGCGGAATGGACTTCCTGCAAGCATCGGATCCTCCAGATCCAGAAAAATGGCAAAATTCTGAATCAGATAATCCCCCTTTTTCATCCGTTCAAGATCCACATTTAAATTATTTTTACGAAGTGAAATCTCTTTTCCCTGTTCCTTTCCTCTCTGAATCGCTAAAATTGTATCACAATGCATATCTGCTACTTTCATTTTCTATTCCCCCATCTTTTTTCTTTCTTATAATATCTACCGTATGTGATCCTGCACCAACCAGTTCCGGGCGTTCACACGTAGTCAGATGATAGTCAATAAACGTCTGGAAGGTCTTTTCATCCATCGTATTTAACACCTGACGCATATAATCGGATGGTCCATCCGCCGAAATAATCTGGATCCGTTCCATTCCTGCTGCTTCATTGTAGCTGTCAATATCCTCCAGACGCACATAATCATACAAATCTTCCGGTGAAGGACATACCCGGTAATTCGCATCCAGTTTGCCATTTTCCAGGCATTCCTGTATATGATTCTCCCGGAATCCATACACCAGAACACTGTACTCATTCATTGTATAAGCCACCAGGATCGTGCCCTCATCTTTCAGGACACGCTTTGCCTCCATCAGCGCCTTTACCTTATCTTCCTTTGTATAAAGGTGATACATCGGTCCGAACAAGATGATCAGGTCAAATTCCTTATCCGGAAAACGTGACAGCTTCAGCGCATTTCCCTGATATGCTTTCACAGAGCTGTTCTTCTTTTTCAGAATTCCCAGATTGTATTTTACCAACTCTACCGCCGTCACATCGTACCCTTCTTCGGCAAGCGCAACACTGTAGCGCCCGGTTCCGGCTCCTACATCCAGAATCTTTACCTGTCCATGCTCCCGCTTAGGAAGATATTTGTGAATGTACTTCATTGAGGTGATAAATTCTACCTGTCCGTGGCGGCTCTTAAGCCGTTTCTCTTCGTTGAATTTGTTATAATATTTTTCAAGCTCTGTCATCATAAATCTATTGTATCCTTTATTTTTATTCTAGCGCTGCCGCTCTCCGGAATAAAATAATTCCGATCACGAACAAGACAGCGATCATCCCCACACCAATATTGATATTGCCGGTAAGCTGCGAGATCAGGCTCACGATCGTTGTTCCCATAAAGGACGCGCCTTTTCCGCAAATATCCATTAAGCCGAAAAATTCACCTGACTGGTTCGCCGGTATAATTTTCGTAAAGTAAGATCTTGAAAGCGCCTGCACACCTCCCTGGAACATGCCTACCCAGACAGCAAGAACCCAGAACTGCCACTGGTAATGCAGAAAAATCGCAAAAATTGCCACTCCAAGGTATGCCACGATACATACTGTGATCAGATTTTCTGCAGAATATTTCTTCGCAAGTCTTCCGAAAATAATCGCAAATGGGAAAGCTACGATCTGCGTAAGCAACAATGCAAGAAGAAGTCCTGTACTGCTAAGTCCAAGTGCTGATCCATATGCAGTTGCCATATCAATAATCGTATAAACCCCGTCAATATAAAAGAAAAACGCCAGAAGAAACAGAAAAACCTTCTTCTCCTTCTTTACATTTTTCAGAGTAATGCCGATTCTTTTGAAGCTTTCTGAAAAAGCATGCTGCTTCTTTTCTACATAATACTTCTGGTGATAAGTTCTCAGAAGTGGTAATGTCATAATTACCCACCATACCGTGATGATCACAAAGGAAACCATCATTGCTATCTCCATTGTAATCCCAATCTTCCCTGCATTTAACACAACCAGAAGACAGATTACAAACGGTACACAGCTTCCGATATATCCCCACGCATAGCCCTGGGAAGAGACTTCATCCATCCGGTCTTCCAATGTCACATCGACAAGCATGGAATCATAAAATACCAGCGTTACGGAATATCCGACCTTTGCAATGACAAAAACTACCAGAAAGGCCAGCCAGTACTTTGCAAATCCCAATGCGACTGAAGCAATTGCCCCGATTCCAAGTGCAATTGTAAAAACTGGTTTTTTATAGCCTTTTGTATCTGCAACGGTTCCAAATACCGGTCCTGCAAGTGCTGTAAGTAAGGTTGCAATGGATACTGCATATCCCCAGTATGCCAGATACTGTACATCCGAAAGTCCCTGCTTTCCTGCGATATAGTTGAAATAAATCGGTAAAATGGTTGCTGCCAGAAGTGTAAATGCAGAATTTCCGACATCATAAAGTATCCAGTTTTTCTCCTGTTTTGTCAATTTTATTTTCATTTAACGTATCCTCCTCGCCCGGAAACTGAGAACCAAATGTATAGGCATATACAGAATCTAATGTGGCGTTTCCTTCCAGAAACGGTTTATATTCGCAGATCAGTTTGTCTGCCAGTGGAACTGCTTTTTCATAAAGATGAAGCAGTTTTCTTATCTGTTCCCTGCAGGATTCATTCTCATGATACTTGATAATAAACCCATGAAAATCATAATAAAGCCCTGCCACTTTAAGTGCTGCATAAAGTGCCATCCGCTTTATTTTAGATGGACAGACAAGAATCCTGTCATAAAATACCATTCCATTCAGTGCTTTTTTGACTTCCTTTGCTGTAATTCCGCGATAAAAATCTTTTATAATTATCGCATTTTTCATAGAAGGAACAATATGTCCGGTCAGTCTCCTGCTCACTGGATTTTCTCCGTTCATAATCATCAGCTTACGATCCAGCTCGCCCTCCACTGCAATATGTGCAAGACCAGTCTCTTTTACTGCCTGTTCCACGTAACCATGACAGATTTCATCCAACGCGAAGTGGCAGAGCACTCCATATACATAAGCCAGATGCTTCTCATACTGGTCGTGTGTATGTAAAGCCTTCGCTGCATGAGCGAAGAACTTTGCCCCGCTCTCGTTATGTATACGCTTTCCCAACTGATTGACCTTGTTCTTGCCAAGCGGTCTGTAATAAAAAAGAATATCTGGTCCATGAAGTCCAATATTAAAAAGCTCCGGATATTTATCAATAACTTTTCTCTCATATCCGCTTAATCTGCCCCTGATCTGCTGTCCAAAAATGTAATGTGCATAAGTTGACGGCATATTATCCCATCCTTCCTCTTCTGAAACATATTTTATGATGATGTCGGGGCAAAAGGTCAGAAAGCCGATGCAGGCTTGCTTGCAAGAGGATTTTTGACCTCTTGACCCTGGTATCATTATTTTATTATAGACGTTGCGCTTTGCAGGCTCTATCTTACTTCTGTAAAGCTTATATAACGGCTTTGTAAAAAAGAATGTGCCTTGGCACATCTTCGCGCCGAGCGCAGTCGCTTGCGACATTCTTCATCTTCGTGCGAGTGCGCATCTCCGGCACGTAGTGCCTTTTATTTCATAGGAAGTTCCTTCGGAATTTCCTATAAAATAAAAAGTAATGACTAAAATGATACGTTCTAAATAAATAGTAACACAAAAAGACCTTTCAGGATAGTCCCGAAAGGTCTTCTGCACGACACTTTTAAAATACTTTTATCGTCCACTTGCTCATATCCCACACCTCATTTACCACATCCTGATAGAATTCCGGCTCATGGCAAATCAGAAGAATACTTCCTTTGTATTCCTGAAGCGCTTTTTTCAGAGAATCCTTTGCATCCACGTCTAGATGATTGGTCGGCTCATCCAGGATCAGCAGATTCGTGTCCTTGTTGACCAGCTTACAGAGTCTTACCTTTGCCTGTTCACCACCACTCAGTACCCTTACCTGGCTCTCAATATGCTTCGTAGTGAGTCCGCATTTTGCAAGGGCAGAACGCACCTCATACTGGGTAAATGACGGAAATTCCTGCCACAGCTCTTCAATACAGGTGGTCTTGTTTTCTCCTTTAACTTCCTGTTCAAAATAGCCGATCTGAAGATTTTCCCCAAGCTCACACTCGCCGGAAATTGCCGGGATCAGACCAAGTACACTCTTCAAAAATGTAGTCTTTCCGATACCATTTGTTCCGACAATCGCAATCTTGTGTCCTCTTTCCATCTGGAAATTCAGCGGCTTGGAAAGTGGTTCATCATAACCGATTACAAGATCCTTTGTTTCGAATAACATTTTCCCCGGAGTCCGTCCGTAACGGAACTTAAATTCCGGTTTCGGCTTTTCCGCTGCCAGCTCAATTACATCCATTTTATCCAGCTTTTTCTGTCTGGACATCGCCATATTTCTTGTAGAAACACGGGCTTTATTTCTTGCCACAAAATCCTTCAGTTCACTGATTTCCTGCTGCTGTCTGCGGTATGCTGCCTCAAGCTGTGCTTTCTTAACTGCATAGACCTCCTGAAAATGATCATAGTCTCCCACATAACGATTCAGTTCCTGGTTCTCCATATGATAGATGATATTTACCACTTCATTCAGGAACGGAATATCATGGGAAATCAGAATGAATGCATTCTCATAATCCTGCAGATACCGCTTCAGCCACGTAATATGCTCTTCATCCAGATAGTTTGTCGGTTCATCCAGAAGCAGGATGTCCGGCTTCTCAAGCAGAAGCTTTGCCAGAAGAACCTTCGTTCTCTGACCTCCGCTTAGATCTGTAACATCACGGTCAAGTCCCAGATCCAGAAGTCCCAGTGCTCTTGCGACCTCTTCTACCTTTGCATCAATCGTATAAAAATCATGCAGTGTCAACTCATCCTGGATCGTTCCAAGCTCTTCCATCAGAAGATTCATCTCATCCTCGCCTACTTCACCGAGTTTCTCACAGATCTCGTTCATTCGCTGCTCCTTCTGCAAAAGCGGATCAAACGCACTTTTCAGTGCGTCCTGGATCGTCATACCGCTCTGAAGGACTGCATGCTGGTCCAGATAGCCTGCTCGTACATTCTTCGCCCATTCCACCTTTCCCTCGTCCGGCGTAAGTTTCCCGGTAACGATACTCATAAAGGTAGATTTACCCTCTCCGTTTGCTCCTACAAGACCGATGTGCTCCCCTTTTAAAAGGCGGAACGATACATCATCAAAAATAGCACGGTCACCAAAACCGTGTGTCAGATGTTCTACATTTAATATACTCATATTTTATTATTCTCCCTGATTCATTTCTTTACACATTGTCTTTTATTATATGTGGAAATCGGGGTTCTTTCAATATAAACAGTCAAAAAACCACAGCTCTATATCTAAAATCCAAAATCACTCAACTCCTTTAATCCTCTCGACAACAGTTCCATTCTTTTCCAAAATAATCCAAGTAAGGACTGGAACCATAGTACAAACTAGCAAACTGATTCCCACTGCAAATAAAAGTGGAAGTATTGACACTGAAAACGCAATCCCACGATAATTCATTGATTCATACAGAAGATACGTTGCTCCCATTCCTACTGTTAGCGTAACAAGCCATGCGCCGCCTGCATAGAGAACTCCTTCCCTGACCAGCATTCCAAGAATCTGCTTCGGGGTCATCCCGATACTCTCCATAACCGAAAGCTCCATCATCCGGCTCTGCACATTTACTACAAAGGTGTTCATGTAGTTCATGATTCCGATAAAAGCCAGAATCAGCACAATCCCGATTCCCAGTTGCGGCATATTACCTTGTGCTTTTTCAATCTCATCTGCATCTTCGATTTTGGATTCCCAGGAAAAGTCTTTTGCATTGTCATTTTTTTCTAGTAACGCAAGGATTTCCTGTTCTGTATCTCTATCATATTCCTTGTGATATTTTATGCTGGTCTTTAGTGTAATTGGATGATTGGCAAATGTTTTCACCACCTGATCACTGGCTATAATCGTCGGTGGGTATCCAAGGAGTGCTGTATAATAATTCTCGTCCGTAACTCCTTCTATGGTAAAAGTTTTTGTCGTTTGTTGATCTTCATACAAAGCACATGTCACATTTTTTCCTATTATGTCAGCATCTGAAAGATCCAAACCATTTCGATAAACAATACATACTTTTCCCGAAAGGAAGTCCTCTTTCTTTATCGGATGCGTAAGACTGTTATTTAAATAATCAAATTCCTGTTCATCAATTCCAATCAGAGAGGATCCAAAATTCTCAGGATGATTCTGATACTCGTCCTTTTCCTTACTATATGGAATGCTCATCCACTTTGCGTAAAATTCTTTCATCCACATCTCAGCAAAATCCGGTTCCCATGGAACTGTAATCTCGGCAAATATCATAGAATGTGCTTCAGAGACTCCGGCATTTTCTTTGATTGACTTCACGAAAGAATCATCCAGAATGTCTCTTCTGTCTTCTGATTTTTCTTTACATGCCGTATCATTTTTAATGACCATATCCGTATCCATATAATTTGACACTATGGTTCTTGCTGCCTGACTGTCCAGCATGGTCACAATACAAAGGTACACAGACAGACTGGTGGCCAAAGACAACAGTACCACCGCAGTTCTTTTCTTATCCTTTGTAAACTGCTCCATGGAAAGTCTTGCTATTACTTTCCCCTTTCCTGCTCTTCTTACTTTTACGTTTTTGTGGGTCGGACAATAACCAAGCGCTTCTATTGGAGAAATATCTGCTGCCATTTTTATCGGTTTTTGGCTTGCCAGAAAGATGGTAACCCCAACCAGTAAGATGGTTGCCAGCAGAACTGCCGGATGAAAACGAACCATATCTGCTCCAACATAGCCACTTTTGATTCCAAGTGATTTTACAACAACAGGAATCAGGAAAAAGGATACCATCCCACCTGACAGACATCCAAGTACTGTCCCTGCAGATCCAATCAGAAGCATCTGTTCCTTCATCATCCTTTTTATCTGCTTTTCCGTCATTCCGACCGTCTGAAGCAGACCATAATAACGAACTTTTCCAGTTACAGAAAGATACATAATATTATAAATAAGCAGATACGCACACAAACAGGTAACTGCAATCAAGCCAATAAGACCTGCCAATATCTGAACCGATGCGCCAAGATCTTCCATGAAGAAAAGATTCTGCTGCTTTCCAAGATTCATATTTTCGATAAAAGCATTCTGCTCTTTTTTTGTCATGATTTTTTGCTTAAAATCCATAAAGTAACGACCGGAAGCTGCCTGCGAAAGCTTCCATCCCGATTGATCATAGAATTCTTTCGAGACATAAAACTGTTTCTTGGGTCCATATCCGTCCCAGATCCCACAGATTCGAAAAGTCCCTGTAAAGATTCCCTCATGTGTTCCATAAGACATAGCAAGGGTATCGCCTACATCAAGATCTTCGTAACCACATTCTTTTAAAGCGGATTTTGTTACCATTATCTCATCCAAAGCTGTCGGATATCTTCCTTCCAACTTTTCTCTGACCGGCTCCATCATCTGTGTCCAATATCCATCATCTGCCCAGATCAGTCCCACATTCAGTGTGGAATCCTGATCTGTTTTTTCTACCCATCCACAGACTCCCACTGTACCTGTCAGAACGATATCCGGGTTGTTCTCACACATTTGCCTCTGTTCATCCGTCACTCCATACATGATTGCATCAAATTCTGCTCCTGACATACGGATGTTCTGAATTTTCTGAAGTCTAAAATAAGAATCTCCGACTGTGAATATTGTGAATACCAAAAAGGAAGAAAGAAGAACCGCAAGGAGCAAAGTAATGGTCTTTCTCCTGTTTACTTTTAAAGCGTTCCATGCCATCCTTTTAATCACTTTCTGATTCGGATTCTTAAGCATAGGAATCACTTCCCTTCCCGGTATCTCCTACAATCTTTCCGTCCTCAATATGTACGATACGATCTGCAAGCTGTGCAATGTCTCTGTCATGCGTGATAAGAATCAAGGTCTGGCTGAACTGTTTTGCTGCCATTTTCAAAAGTCCAAGTACATCATGGCTGGTAACCGAATCCAGATTTCCTGTCGGTTCATCAGTAAACTGTACCCCTATCCCATTATGCCTTGAAAATAGGGGCTTTAACGGTATGTACATTTGTGTACTGTGTACACTTCTCTTCAGAAAAAGGCAGGGCTCTTATACCCTACCTTGATCTCCCTTAAATACTATGAAAAATTTTCTTTTATCCTTTGATTGCTTTTATCCAACACACAAAAGTACTCTTTTTCTTTTTTGTTTCCGTAACAGAATCATAGACTTCTTTTTCTTGTAATTTGTAACTTGTAATGTACGATACTTCTTGTAATCGTTTAGCAAGCCTTTGGCTTTCTTCGTTATTAGGTAATTCAACGCTATGTTTTTTACTTCTATCGCAAAATCCTGAATACCATTGTGAAAGTTCTGAAAAACAATTTTCAAAATCAGCCGCTTCTAAAATCGAAAGGCATTTAAACATCAACGTCTTTTTCCCTTTTTCATCTACATATTCCCAGGCTGCTGTAAATATCGATTTGTTAATCGTCACATTTGAATCAACTAAGTTTTCAGCAATTTTTGCAGTCATATAATTTTCTCCAAAAGCATCCAACAGAACTTCTGCATTAGAAAAGTCGAGAATAGGCGAAAGCAATAGTGTTTCTAATAATGTTTCTCCCATTGGAATCTTTTCCATTACTTCCATATATTCCGCTTGATTATACAAAATAAAATCTGGACATAAATCAGGATAGGCATCTTTAATTTCACCATATTTATTAACATCAAAAGGAATATATTTTTTCTTAATCAAAATTCCAACTTTCTGTCTCTCAACCTTCTCTATTGGAATATCAAATTCTAATTCCAACTGAGGTAATAGTTTTTCAAAAGCAGAATCATCAATTGTACTTGTAATAAGTTCTTCGGCAAACACTTCATTTAAACACTGATTCTCTAAAAATGTAAGTTGATCACTATTTGTTTCAATGTATTGAAGTAGTTCTGGCGTAATCTTATATCTGTCCCAATAACATTTGATATTCTCCCATTTCAGACTTACTTTTCCTTTATCCAATAACTCATCCCAAAGAATTTTCACGTCCTTATCAAAATCAGAATCGAACTTTCCACAACATTCAGAAATATCATCTACGCAAAATTCTTCATGATTCACTAATTCCAAACAGATTTCGGTCTCTTCTGGAGCATTTTCCAACATTCTTTCTAACAAATCCATAATCTGTTCAACATCTTCCTTAGTATTATTAGGTGCTAATATAATTTCCTTCACATACTGTTTCAAATTTTCTTGTATGTATTTAATTAATGGTTCATATCCTAGTGAAATAATTGTTGTATAATTTCGAGTATCTAAACCAGAAAGCATTGTATCATTTTCAAATTCCACAATCCTACGTATCATCGTATCATTTAACTCATAGCACTGATTTTCAAAAACATATCTCAAAATTTCCTCCGAAACATTTGCAATAGAAACATTCGTAAAAACAATTCCAAGTGTTTCAATTAAGGAAATCACCTTTTGATCTTGAATAGATGATAGCTGCTGTAATATATCTGGATTTTCCTCTATAAAACCACTCATCTCATTATTGTCATTTAAAACAAATAAGCGTTCTGTATCCACGTTATCAATAAGTAACTGTAAATAAAAAATTTTCCTTTCGTATGTTATCGATATATCCTGGACAATATCATTCCACATATCAGGCCAACGTATTGCTAATAATTGAATCAATCTCTCTTTATATTGAGTTTGCTCAATAAATTCATCTATAAACTCCCAGCTTTCCACTGTTCTATCAGATAATTGATCGATTAATATCATACATTTTTCATTCTCATTCTCTTCAGACAATAAAAATTCCAAAAGAATAAAATTGAAAATACTTTTTTGTTCGAATTCATACGGTTGTAAACGCTGTATAACCATTCCAACTTTTGTCAAATTATAATTATATGGTAGCTTTTCCATATTTTTTACTGCCAGTATATAATTCATATCTTCTTTTGTAATGCTTGTCCCCTTAAAATAATTGATATAGTTTGCGTATTTTTCATCAATGTATCCTCTTCGAAGCATAAATACGAGCAATTTATTTTCAGCAACTTTTTCAGATAGTACATTATGGACTCCAAATTTTTCTATCAGCTTTTTAAGTGACCAGCCTGAAAGTTCATGTACATTCTTCTTCAAATCTTCAATTTCACTCTTTATTGAACTAACACCTTTTTCTTGGATAAATTGAAAATTTTTAATTCTTTCATAATATAGTTGAAAAACTTCTTGAAAATCACTCACAGATTTTTCCGACTGGAAACAACTCCATGTATAATACTCAATTTCAACATCTTTTAATTCCGCAAGTTTCGATAATTCAAACGAATCCTCCATTATTTTACTTACTGAACATTTATCCCAATAGCTTTTATTAATACTATATGGAATGCCTTGCCAATTCACCATAGCACCAAGCATAGCTGTTTTAAGTTCTTTTATGTGTTCTAAACAGTCATCATGATATTTTTCTAATTCCTGTGTAAGTTCATCAACTTCATTATGCCATTTCATACATTGTCCAGAGATATATCTTTGCTTATCCTCAAAAGCTTGTTTCACAACTCCTCTCTCCATTTGAAGTTCTGCAAACTCCCGTGGATACAAATTTTTAAAAATAATCAATGCCATCATTGTTTCATCTGACAATTTCAGTTCCTGATCAGTACGAATCGTTTCCTTATAGATGACAAACTCATTGTATATATTCTGAAGAATTCGCATATCTTCAACATATGGAGATACGTCTAATATAAATTCCTGTGAGATTTCATGAACAATCCCTTTCTTTTCAGATTCCTCAAGTTTTTGTAAAAAGATTTCCCCTGAATTCGTAGAATTTATAATTGGGATTACAGGAATAATAAATTCAAAGAACTTTGTTCTGTCTGTGTCCGTAAATATATCATCTCTAATAGCATAAACAAAAACGATGCGCCCCTTAATCCCATCGTAATTATTCAATAATGTATTCAATTCCCGAAGATGGATAAAAATAGATGGATCTTCTAAACGATCTAGATCTTCAAAAAACACAATTCTATACTTTGTCTCTTCAAAAAAATATACAATTTCATCCATATTTTTATTAAATACAGTTTCCGCTGCAGTTTCAGAATTTTTCACAACTGTCTCTGTTGGCAATTTTACTTCATTTACTTTAAAACGAAACAGCACCAAACGATATGTTCGGGCAATAATTGCCAATATTCCCACACAAAAAGCAAGGAAAATAATATCCGAAACCATTCCTTTTAATCCAAATTTTCCACCTGCCTCTTCTATTTTTTCGATTATCATTTGAAAAGTATCTGGAAAAAATATAAATTCCATCACTCCCAAAATTAAAAATATCAAAACCAAATATCCCCAGACACGTTTCCAATTAATTTTGTGCAGCTTCCGATATCTGCTCTGCGGTATCTTTTTATAATTGACTTTATAAAATAATTGCTTCAAAATTCCTAATTCTATTTCATCTTGTCCCAATGAAATTTTCTTAGGATTCCCGTTCTCATCAGTTTCATTTTCAACAAAAGTTGCCATTGAAACACGAAGAGATTTATTTCTAATCATTCTATGTTTTTTCAAATATGTATCAATGATACTACTCTTTCCTGCACCATATGGACCTGCCAGTGCAATATTTTTAACTTTCTTTTTCTTTATCGCCCAATGTAATGCTTTTAAATATTCAGCTCCATTTTCAATATCATCAATGGGCGCCAAGTCTGTAAATTCATTTTTCTTTTTCTCTTGTATTCTTTTATTTATTACTTCACGAAATTTTTCCAAAAGTACTATCGTAGAAATCCCTCCCTCAAATTTAACTTATAGCACTATTGTATCATGAAATATCTAAATAACAAAATGGAAAGTCTTACTTCTCTTTCCATTTTGCTTTATCCCCACAACTACCAGCAGGCACGTTCTTCACGCCCCTGCCAGCCGCTGATTATTTTCTTCATTAAAAATTCTTGATCAAATTCAAATCTCTTTTATTCAATGCTTTTCGCATTGCTTCATTTTCTTTCCGTAATGTCTCATTTTCTCTTTTTAGTTTTGCCACCTGCTGTTCTAATTGCAGGATACGGTTGTCCATTGCCATATCTAAAATCTTTCTTCTCTTATCTACCATGCCAGCCTGCAGCTGCAAGGCACGATCTACTGCCTTTCGCACTTCCGGGTTCTTATAAAAAAATCCTCTGGACAGTCCGGTCTTTTGCATCAGTTTGGGAACGGTCACTTTATCCTCTTCTTCAATCATCTCCTGAATTGCCAATTTTGCCCGCTGGATTTTTTCCACACTCTGCTTATGATTGACCTCCAGCATCTTATCATATTTGCTCATACTCTTTCCCCCATCCTGCCAGGTTCGCCCGGATCATCCGGCTCATCTCTGCTCTGATTTCTCTTGTTTCATCTGCGATGATCTGAAGACTCATCTTTCGATAAAATTTCACATTCTTTACCGATGTATGCCCCAGTAGTTTTGCGATAGTCCAATCATCCAGATGCATCTCTGTCAAGCGGATTCCATACACATGGCGGAACATATGCGTTCCAAAGCCGAATAATTCGCCGTTATCATCCCGCAGGTCTTTTTTCTGAATAATGTCCATCACTCTATTTTGAACGGTATTGTACTGCAAAGGTTTCCGGGTATTTTTCTCATCTACAAAAATGTAAATCGTATCCCCATACATTTTCTCAGTGTACTCAATTGCTTTTTCGATCAGCAGTTCCAATTCTGCACTGATTTTCA
>UMFV01036035.1_pt1 | contig 22412 bp, 11 predicted proteins | sample 1965101 | NCBI WGS metagenome assembly UMFV01 (sample SAMEA4836055, study PRJEB28245) | human gut metagenome | biome: gut microbiome; material: fecal sample | place: Denmark | collected 2008 | reverse complement strand
TTTGATCAATAGATTCAGCTTTACCAATAATAACCATTAACTGAGAGTAATCAATCTTCTTTTCTAAAGCATTTAAAGCAGCTTCTAATTCTAATATTGACTTTTGTACCTTATCATTTTGAGGGACAGATTCTTTATAAGCTTCTTCAGCTTGCTTTCTCTTGTCTGTAAGTAATTTAATTGACTCTTCTGTATATTTAGATTCATCAATGTCTAATGCCTTTGTCATCAATTCTTGTAGATGTTCATAAGATTCTTTAGTAACAAGAAGATTTTTTGCATCAGACAAATTCTTATATGCTTCTAAGACAGATTCTTCATTCGCATTTCCATCATTTATTACTTCTTGTGCTTTATTCAAATAAATGTCTAATTCCTCTACACAAACATCTATATACAATGAACAATCAAGCTTATTCACTTCATCAACCAATGCAATTAAATCTGTTTTATCGCTCTTGAAAATCAATTTATCTTTTGCTTCAACAAGTTCCTCACAAATAGAATCAATCTTTTCCTGACTACTATTTTTATCATTGTAGATCATTTCAGCTTCTTGTAACTTATCTTTCAATTTTTCAAAAGTAGCAGGTGCATATACTGATTCATCAAGATTTTTACATTCTTTAATTAAACTACCCAAATAATCAAAATTAGCCAATAATTTCAAATTATTAATACTATCTAGTAACTCTTGTTTTGTTTCTAATATCGTAGAAGACTCAACATTTTCATTGATCACCTTGTAGGTATTATTCAATGCTTGATTGAATCTTTCCTTTGTTTCTGGTGTATAAATAGAAGTATCCATATTGACATTCATATAATATAAATTTGTTAGTTCACATTTATCAAGTGAATCTCCGTATACTTCAAATTCCCATAATGAATACCCATAAATACTGTTAGGTTTAATTCCCTGCATCTTTACATATTCGGCTGTTACACCATTATAATTATATGTTTCAATGCCACCGTTAGAATGTTGTGCATGTGTAATATCAGTCCATGTTTCTCCATCTAAAGAAACCTGTAACTTATATTCCTCTGCACCAGTTCCTTCCCAATTCAACTTAATCTGATTAACATTGTAATAATCTCCAAGATCAACAGAAATCCATTGATTTGAAACATCTTCCTTATTGTCTTTCTGTCTTAAAGAAACCCAACGAGATTCCTTTCCTGAAGTGGCATCTTCACTTCCATCAAATGCCTTGGAAGAATCATATTGTGCTTTATATGAACTAGATGCACTAGACTTCTTATTTAGTGCTAAATTTGTAGTCTTTGGCTGTTTAACTCTATTACCATATATTTCAAATTCCCATAATGAATAACCATAAACAGTAGAAGGTTCTAGACATTCTACTCTTACATATCTTGCTACTGTTTGGTCAGTATAGTCAAATTCTCTTTTTCCACCTTTTCCATCACTTACTGAAGTAATATCCTTCCAGTTTTTTCCATTTGAAGAAATCTGGATTTTATAACTTTTAGCACATGCTGCTTCCCAATTTAAAACTATTTTTGAAATATCATAATAATTCTGTAAATCTACATAAATCCATTGATAATCAACAGATTTACCAGAATTATCTTTTCTTCTTAAAGAAACCCATCTTGATTCTTTACCAGATGTTTTATCTACACTTCCATCAAATGCTTTTTCAGAACAATATTGACTCTTATAAATACTAGATGAATATGAAGGTTTATTTAATGCAATGTTTTGATTTTCATTAACTACTGATGATTTATCACCATATACTGCTACTTCATTAATACCAATACCATAATTCTTATTATTTACACGGCGTGTTTTATAAGAATGAATTTTAAGATATCGACCATAAATATATGAATCATATGTATGAATATCTCTTAATGATGTATTTGTTTTTGTTTCAGTAACTACCTGCCAAGTTTTCTTATCATTAGATACTTCTATTGTATAATCATCTGAGCACGCATTTTCCCAATCAATTTGAATCTTATTAATTTTTGAATACTGTTCTAAACCAATAATAATCCAATTATCGTCACTGTTTCTAATTGATCCCCAACGTGTTTTTATATCACCGTCAACAGCATTTTCTTTTTTTAATTCATTATTATATTGTGAACTTGTTTCTACTGATTTATTTAATGCGATATTACTATAATTCGTATCTTCTTGTTCTTCATTACCATACGCAACAAGTTCATATATACTGATTCCATAATTTTTACCATTAACAATTCTAGTTTTTGTAGAATGTATCTTTAAATAACGACCATAAACATTATCATCAAATAAATATTGATCATATAATGATTGATTTGATTTTAATTTTTCTTTTATAGTAGTCCAGTTTTTCTTATCTAAAGAAATCTCAATACTATATTCATCTGAGCATGCGGCTTCCCATAAAATATTTAAAGCCTTAATTGAACAATTCTTCTGTAAATCTACAATAATCCAGTTATCATTACTATCTCTCTTTGAACCCCATCGTGTATTTGTATTGCCATCAACAGCATTCTCTTTCTTTAATTCATCATTATATTGAGAACTTACTTCAACAGGTTTCTTATATGTTAATGCATCCTGACTTTTACAGCTTATTTCTTTAATTTGATAATAAGAACCCTTAGTTTTCTTCATTACTATCTTTATATAAGGGTATATGCCACCGATGCTGACAGTAGAATCAGTTACATTTTGATTCACTGATTTTAAATAAGTATATGTTTTACCATCTTTAGATGTGTATATATCAAAATCTGAAGCATAATGATCTCCCCATTTGATATTTAATTCTGAAATATAACTATTACCAGCATAAAAGCTGATCCATTCTTCATCATTAGACTTACTCTGCCAATAAGTACTCATATCATTATCAAAAGCTGATTTGACATCATGTGGTGATAAAGATGAACTAGAATTATACAAATTACTATCATTTTCATTCAAAGTCATAGATGAACCAGTATACGGTGCTGATGGCGTAATAAAATCAGTTTTTGTAGTAGTTTGACCATAATCAAGTTTAACTTGAATAGTAATATTACTTTGGTTTTCTGATGTTGCAAGAGTGATTTTTCTTTGATTTTCAGATTCATCAATAATTAAACTACAAGGCTGATCAACCGTTACTTTATATCCTGTTTTATATTCTAATGTCCCTGCTTTGTAAAAATTGATTTGTGTCTGTTTAAGATTTTCATTTCTAACCGCTTGAATATTTTCATTATTCGCAACAATAGTTATAGGATTACTATCAGCATATTCTGATACCTTTTTACTTGTTTTGTTTGGCAGAATAATATAAGAATATGACTGATTACTAGGCTTTATTCCATGATTAATATATGCTTTAAATGTTCTTGGAGTAGAAGCCTTCTTTTCTTCTGCCCATAAAGAAGGATTATCTTTCTGATATGCATTAGATACAGTCACTGATGTTTCATCAGGGAAAACATATCCAACTTTATTATTGTAAATCCACTTACTATTTTTAATAGTTTTAGTAGTATCTTGAGAGATAACATCTCCATCCACTAAAACATTATCAGCTTTTGCCTGATTAAGTGTTGAATGGATTTCAACTGATTCACTAGATGTAATGCCTGAACCTAATGCTACAATTTCATCATCAAAGAAGAAATATCCTTTCTTTACTTGAGTTCCCTTTTTATCCATTGCATAAGCACAAGCACCATACTGTCCATTCGATACACCGATAGTATGACTTGTTCCGTTAGTAAAACGTCCTGAATTAGAATAATCCTGTACTAATCTTGCAGCAGTTGTTGTTCCAGGACAATGTGCCCAATCATAAGTTGGATAAACAGTAGTATATTCATCACCATCAACACTAATAGTAGATGATGCTGATGAAGTCCAATAAATGAGTTGACCTTTATTTCCATTAGGCCAGCTTCCTCTCCATTCCCCTCCAATGATTTCATTGGAATCCATTTTTATATTAACACCATAATCATTTCTCATGTGAGATGCATAGCCTGATCTCCACATATAGTAATTTCCATTTTTACCATTTGTGATCTGTGGGTTTTCAATATTATTCAAAATGTCCTGATACTCTTTAGCATGTATTTTATCAGAAGCAATCATTCTTTTTAATGGCTCAATATACTCAGCTGCATAATTCTTATAACCAACTGAATATTTATATTCACGATAACCTAAATATAGTTCTTGAATATCTCCCCTAATTGTCCAGCTTGTTCCATTAATCATATAATCAGCCATACGATTAATAACATCTTTTCCTAATGAAAATGAAGTATCTCTCAACATATAAATCCAGAAACTCATATCTCTAAACATAGACATTCCATAGCCATTTGAATAAAACTGTTTACCATGCATATAAAAACTGTTGTCTACTTGTACAGCTTCAGATGTTTTATCATCCTTCTGTGTAACTAAACAATAACTCAGATAATTATTGATCATATCATGTAAATGTTCAGAATCTTCTGTCAACAAATAATAATAAAGATAGTTTTGAGCAAACCATAGATTATTTTGACCTGTTCCATATTTAACTGGTACTTTTTCTAAAAGCTTCTTTAGCATGATATTTTCTGTATCTTCATCTACAACATCTTCTAGAAATAGAGCCATTCTAGAAAAACGAAGCTGTACACCTACTTGATTTTCCCACCAGTTTGTTGAACGAGGATTTTGTTCAGCCCAATACTTAATAGCTTTCTCTAGTTTATTTACTACTTCCTGCTTTTTATATAAAGCATTACCTACTTTACTATAAGCTATAGAAATAGCTTGAAGACGATCTAATGCTAGATAAGGAGACCATGCTGCTCCATTTGCAGCATTATTATTTGCCTTATAATTAACATCATCAAAAGAACCATCTTCTTTTATAAGTTTTAGATAATCGACTGCTTTAGAAACATAACATGTTTCAACTTTAGAACCATCATCAATCGTATCTAAAGATAAGAAATGTTCCTTTAGCCTTCCCTTGATAATACTTATTTCTTCGTTAGATGTTAATCCGAATGTCACTTGCACACTTGATAGTGACATTGTAAATACAACAAACAAAGAAATTATTATTTTTACTACTTTATTCATCATTAACCCTCCTTTTGTAATCACTTTCTAATTATAGAATGCCATTCATATACTTTAATTTCAATTTGGATTAACTTGAATAATTATTATTTCACTGAATCTCTTTCAATTATTTTAGTAGATAATAATTGAGTCATTTGAACATCGTTTTCACGATGAATACGATCTATAAGTTTATTGACTGCAATTTCTCCCATTAATTCTTTTTGTACTTGAACAGTAGTGAGTTTAGGAATTGTTTTATCACATAGAGGTGTATCATCAAAGCCAGTAATAGCTATTTGATCTGGTACTTTTATATTCATTAAGGTCAAAGCATTCAACAATATAAATGCATTTGAATCATTAGCACATACAAAAACTTGAGGTAATTCACTTTTTTTAAGTAATGATACAATGCTATTAACATCGTTTTCTAATACATATTTCTCTGTTTCATGTAAGATGGAGTATTGATTTATATATGATTCTATATCAGATATAGTATTTCTATTTACTAAAGCTTGTTTATATCCTACAAAACGATCAGAAAAGCTTAAAGAGTATTCTAAATCTCCAAAAAATCCAACTCTTTTATATCCTTTATCAAGAACATATTGAGTGATTAAATACCCTCCCTGTTTATTGTGAGTTAAAACACAATCACATGTATCCCCTAGTGATGTATAATCCACAAGAACTACAGGAATACCTGTATTTTTCAACTGATTTAAATTCTGATCTGATATTTTACCAACCACTAGAATACCAGCTACTTTTCTATCTATAATACAATCCGGAAATTCAAATTGATTATCTTCAAAATAATTCAAAATAGATATATAACCTAATTCTTTAGCACGTTCAACTATTGAACGTAAGACAATAGAATAAAAATGTCCTGTATTTGCATAATAGCTCTGCATAAGAATACAAATATTAGATTTAGAAAAGACTGAAAGATAATGATGTTTTTCATTGATATATCCCATTTTATCAGCTGCTCTTAATATTTTTAGACGCATTGATTCACTTACACCTGGCTTATCATTTAATGCAATCGATACAGCATTAATAGAAATATCCAATTCTTTCGCAATATCTTTCATAGTCACTTTCATGCTATCACCTCTTTGTTTACAACACTTCCCCATTACTACTTATTACATTCTTATACCATTCAAATGACTTCTTCTTAATTCTTCTCATATCCTTTAAGTCATCATTATCTCTATTTACATAGACAAAACCATATCTCTTCTTCATCTGTGCACGACTGCTTAAGATATCAATAGGACCCCAAGATAAGTATCCTCTACAATCTACACCTTCTTCTACAGCTTTTTTCATCTCTTCTAAATGTTTTCTCATATAATCAATACGATAATCATCATTAATAATATCATCTACTAATTGATCATCATATCCATAACCATTCTCTACAATATAGATAGGCATTTCATATCTATCATAAAGTTGTCTTAAAGTAATACGTAATCCAATAGGATCTATTGTCCAACCAAATTTAGACATTTCTAAGTAAGGATTCTTCTTAACGACTACATCTTCTACATTAGTCAAACTATCTTCACCATAATGACTAATAGTAGACATATAATAGCTTATCGCAAGAGCATCTGTTTTACCCTTCTTAAGTATTTCAAAGTCTCCTTCTTCTATGACTGGCATAGTCCCTTCTAGTTTCATATTAGCTAGGAAGTAATTGTTATAGTGTCCTCTCGCAAAGACATCTAGGAATACAAATGCTTCGCTTTGGGCTTTCATAGATTCTAATGTATCTAATGGGCAACATGTTTCAGGATAGCTTTGTACAATAGTGGCCATACCTAAAACATAGCCTCCTTTTTGATGAATGTATTCGTTAATCAAACTATGCGCTATTAATGTATTATGCATAATTTGATGATCTAGAATAATAGGGGGTTCTCCTTCAGGACATACAGCACCAAAGAACATCTTCGGACCTTTCTGTAGTATTCCATTCTGTTCATTGAAGATAATCCAGTATTTCACTTTATGACAATAACGGTCTACAATCTTCTTGCATAATTCTACAAATAGATCAACAACCTTTCTACTCGCAAAACCATTGTATTTCTCATATAAAAATACAGGCATTTCAAAGTGATAGAATGTAGGAATAGGTTCTATACCTCTCTCTAGTAATTCATCAATAAATTCATCATAGAAAGCAAAACCTTCTTCATTATACGTATTCTCATCACTCATAAGTCTAGACCAGTCTAAAGAGAAACGGTATGCATTAAAGCCTAACTCTTTATATAAATCAAAGTCTTCTTTGTATCTATGATAAGCATCAATACCATTTTTAAAGTCTGAGAACTTACCAGTGACTGTTAAGTCACATACTGCAGGAACTTTTCCTCCTTCATTATATCCACCTTCACTTTGATGAGCAGTGACAGCACCACCCCATAAGAAATCTTTTCTTAACATTTTTATTTACTCCTTTATGTATATTCTTATTTAAGTCTATTAAGGATGTACTTGAATTTCAAGGAAGTAACACTTGAAAAGAAATAGTATATATTATTCTAACGCTCATTTAATACGTTTTAACGCTCACTATTATATTGAGTTTATGGCTTAGTTATGCGGTTTTTAAACTTTCTAACGCTCATCTAACGCTCATTTAATACATTTTAACGCTCACTATTGCATTGAGCATTTAACTTGTCTATGCGATTTTTTAAACTTTCTAACGCATTTTAACGCTCATCTAACACTCATTATTAATCTTTAGTATTTTATTGGTTTTATGTTGTTGTATTCTCTTTCAACTTTCTTCTCAATGCTCACTAAAATGAATCCAATGCTTTTAACACTAATTATTAATTATTAGAAATTTACGGCATTACTTCATGTTTTTTTACAGTTTATAGCACTCATTTGACATTCATCTATCTCTTTTCTCTTTTATATATACTTATAGATAAGTATAATTCCTCGTATGGCACTTTTTGACACTTTTCGGCACTTTCTAACACTTTTTAACGCTTATTTAACGCTCACGAGCGTTAGAATCATTGTTTTTAACACTCATGAGTGTTAAAATAGCATTGGAGGTGAAATCAATGTTACCTAAAAAAGAAACTTTAACAATCGAATTCAAAAGTGATAAGAAAAAACTATCTAACTCTGATATTTTTGATGCAGTTGTTGCGTTTGCAAACACTGAAGGAGGAGATCTATATCTTGGGATTGAGGATAACGGAACAGTTACAGGTGTCCATAAAGATCATATTAATCCTTGTACGCTTAGTGCTTTTATTGCAAACAATACACTGCCACCTGTCCCTATCAGAGCAGAAATAATTGAAGACGAATACCCTGTATTAAAAATATCTGTGCCTAAATCTCAAAACGGAATTGTCGCAACTATATCTGGAAAAGTTCAACGTCGTCAAATAAAAGCTGACGGAACTCCAGAAAACATTCCAATGTATCCCGTAGAATTTGCTACACGCCTTTCTGATTTACGAATGCTGGATTATTCTGCAATGACACTTCCTGACTGTACTCTAGACGATTTTGATTCGTTTGAAATAGAACATTTACGTAATCTAATTCTATCTCAAAACGGAGAACAACCTCTTTTAGAATTAACAAACGAAGATTTATTGAAGGCATTGGGATTAGTTCGAAATATAAACAATCAACTAGTTCCTACAATCACCGGTTTACTTATGATTGGAAAAGTAGACTCCATAAAAAAATACATACCTACTCATTCCACTTCATTTCAAGTGTTATCTGGAACAGATATCAAACTAAATGATGATATTTATCTACCACTCCTATCAACCATTGATAAAATCAATACATATATGAACGCTTGGAATCCTGAGCAAGAAATTGAAGATGGTTTATTTCGTATTTCAATTCCAGATTTTAACAAGAGAGCATTTCGTGAAGCTTTAATAAATGCATTTAGTCATAGAGATTATTCAAAAATGGGACGTGTGAGAATCTCAATCAATGACGAAGGACTTACTATTGCTAATCCTGGTGGTTTTATTGAAGGGGTATCAATTAATAACCTATTAACCGCAGAACCACACGGTAGAAATCCTCAACTCGCTGATACATTAAAACGAATCGGATTAGCAGAAAAAACTGGAAGAGGTATTGATAGAATCTATGAAGGCTCATTAACTTATGGGAATCCTCTTCCAGACTATAGTAATTCTACTCAGGTTACCGTATCCCTATTTATCCCCCGCAGCAAGCCAGATCCTCAGATTACAAAAATAGTATCTGAAGAACAACAAAGATTAGGACGACCTCTAACATTAAACACTTTATTGCTACTCAATATTCTTAAAGACATTCCACGATCAACTGTTGAAGAATTATCAGAAGCTGCAAATCTATCGAAAATCACCACAAAGAGTGTATTAGATACATCAATTGAAAATGGCTTAGTAAGTACATATGGAAGCGGTCGTAATAGAACATATATTCTTTCACCAAAAATATATAATACAAAATCCAAGAAAATGGGTTATGTACGCCAGGTGGACATTGATGAAACACGCTACTTGGAATTAATCACGAATATGGCAAAAACAAACGACTTTATTTCTCGTGCAGATGTAATAGAATTACTACATATTGACAGCAATAAAGCATATCGTCTTTTAAAAATCTTAACAGAAAAGAACATTCTCGAATCAATTAATAAAGGACGTTATGCAAAATATCGCTACAAAGCAAAATAGTCAATCCTATATTTATCTTCTCAACATCATATAATTAACTAAAAAACCCATTAATCTAACACTCATTCCAAGTACTAAATAGGTGTTAGATTTTTTTATTGCTTGAAAAGAAATAGTTTATATTATTCTAACGCTCATTTAATACATTGTAACGCTCACTATTATATTGATTTTTTGGCTTAGTTATGCGGTTTTTAACTTTCTAACGCTCATCTAACGCTCACCTAACACTCACGAGCGTTAGAATAGAATATTATCATCCGTTGAATCTGGTATTTCAATTTCTAGAGTCTCTTCTCGAATTCTATAATATTCATCAACAACAGAATCAATAGATTCTCTATCTCCAGCTTTTTCATAAAATCCTATAAGTTTAGCCAACAGATTAAATGTCATAGGCTCATCAACACCATATTCCCTTAAACTCGCTTCATAATTTCTTTTGGCATATTCCGATGCCTTATCATATTGTTTTCTTTCACAATATGTATCGCAAATTGAACTTGCTATCATAATACTGGTAAAATCAGCATCACCAAATATTTCTTTACACTCATTATAATCTTGTATAAGTTCTTCTAATGTTTTCTTTTCTTTCATTGGTATATCTCCTTATTCTTTTTTATTTTCTCTTATTGGCAACATTCTGTAAACAGGAATCAAACATAAGGTGTTCTCAAATTTGAACACTAATGTAACTCTGTGAATTTGTATTCATAAATCAAACCTAAGAAAATATTATGATATAATTCAAACAGAATAGAGGTGAATATCATGATGGAAAGAAGAGCATATTTAAATCAATTAGTATCGTGGAAAGATAAAGATATAATAAAATTGGTAAGTGGAGTTAGACATTGTGGAAAAACTACGATATTAAAAATGTATCAAGAGTATTTATTAAATAGCGGTGTTGATCAATCACAAATCATTTCTATTAACTTTGATGACCTAGAGTATGAAGAGTTGCTAGATTATCATAAACTCTACCAATATATCAAAGATAGATTAGTAGAAAACAAGATGATTTATGTTTTCTTAGATGAAATACAGAATGTTCCTTCTTATGGAAAAGTTGTAGATAGCCTTTATGTAAAAGAGAATATTGATATCTATATTGTAAGATCCACCAAGCATCCAATCACACATTTAAACAGTCAATATATAGAAATACATGTTCTTCCTTTATCATTTAAAGAAATATATAAACCTGGAACTGATAAAGAAGAAGCTTTTCAGAAATATATGAAAACTGGTGGTTTCCCCTATATTAATCAAATACAACTGGATAAAGAACAAATTGATATGTATCTAGAAGGAATAAATAATACTGTGATTGTGAAAGATATGGAAGCATTGTGTGAGTCATACCTTTATTATCCTGTTGAAGTGATGGATATATCAGGCAAGGAAGTATTAAAGTCCAATAAGAAGTATTATATTGTAGATTCAGGAATTCGTAATTATATTCTTCCAAAGCAATCTTATGATTTAGGATTCACGATTGAAAACATTGTTTATCTAGAACTTCTAAGAAGAAGATATATTGTAAATATTGGACGAAGTGGACTTGCAGAGGTTGATTTCATTGCGAAAAGAAATGATGTCTATACTTATATACAGGTTACTGCATCACTTGTGAATGAGAATACTTTTAACAGAGAGATTCGTCCTCTAAAACTAATAGAAGATGATTATGAGAAAATATTCCTTACTTTAGATAGATATACACTTGGAAATTATGATGGTATTAAGGTAATTAATCTCATAGATTGGTTGTTAGAAGAATAGGCTGCAGCGATTAGATTTGCTACAGCCTTTTGTTTTATATACAACGAATAAAAAAATATTTTATTATGGTCCATAAAAAAGTACAGTGCAAAGGCCCCCCCTATAAACTGTACTGCTTTATCATAAATTAATTTTGAGCTCGTCCATTAATCCTCTTGATGGCACAGACGCTTTTTTAAATGCATTCTTGATTTTCTTTGATTCACTCTCACCTTTATTCGCTATATGCCCAATAATATCTTTCGCATTCTTAATATTATCAGTAGGAATAACCATACGTATAGCTGTACCTTCAAATAAAGTTTCTCCAATAGCAGTCTTGTTATCTTTTACCAGAATATAATTACCATAGTTCATAAGTAAAAAGCTACCATGTAAATATTTACATATTTCACTGGCCATATATAATCCATATCCTGAATTTGCCCATCTGTCATCACCACCATCTTTTTTTGATGGTCTGAATGATTCTGAAATTCCTGCTTTTAAAGCCCATTGTAATGCTGTTTTATTATCAGTGATATATTTTTTATGTGCTAGGTTCTGCGTTAAGCTTTCAAATATCCCTATTCCTTCATCTATAATTCCAATTTCTGCTTTATCATATGAAGGCCAATATTGACCACAGATCCATGATCTATCAGCTTCAGCATGTTCATATGTGTTACGAAGTATTTCTCTAATCAAATAAGTGAGCAGCTTATGTAATTCTGTATTCTCTCTACTTATAACTTTTGCAAGACGTCCAGATTCTTTTTCTATCAAATCACCTACAACAGTATAGTTATCATCCCTTAATTCATTAAATACAATTGGCGTTATAGGTATGTAATTGATACTTCCTTTTGCTTCTCCAGGTAATTTACCAATATCTGATTTGGGTGATAAATACTTAAATAACCCCATTGTACATGCGTAAGATTTATTTTCTGTTCCTGTAAAATCAAATGTGACGTCAGGATATTTTTCAATATATCAATGTATCATAGATCCTATAGCTAGCATTCCTAAAGGTTCTATGCGTCCCATATGAGAAAAATTGAACACTACATCATCATTTGAATTTAATGCCTCTAACTTTTTAGGAAAGTCAAAGACATCTTCAATTTTCATACATTCAATATAATATTTCACTTATTATCCCTCCCACTGTATGTCTATAAATATTATAGGCTCATTTTGTATAAATAACACCTGATATATATAAAAAGAGATAGCTTTCGCTATCTCTCAGACCAATATTAAGTATTATGATCTTTTCTTTCTCTTAAGTAACATAGCACCTGCTACTGTCATCATAGAGATCCAGCTTGCAATTGATGTTGCATCACCTGTCTTAGCTGGTTTCTTATCCTGAGTAGGATCTTTAGGTGTGGCTTTTCCTGTTTCAGGATCTTTTGGAGTTTCCTTATCTACTTCATTAAGTCCAATTACTTTTACAGTAAAGTCATGACTTGCAGTCTTTCCTTCTGCATCAGTTACAGTAATAGTAACGATGACATCTGCATCCTTCTTAGGAGTAGTTACTTTACCATCTAATGAGATAATACCTTCAGGACTTACCTTAGTAATAGTAATACTATAGCCTTCTGGTACTTCAGGAAGTACAAACTGTGTCTGTCCCTTAGCAACAACTGACTGTACTTTATTACCTGCAAGTAAATCATCTAGGATATCCTGTGATGATGGTTTAGCTGGAGTAACTTCTACCTTCTTGAAGTTGGCTTTTAGAGTAGTGTTTGTAGTTGCTTCAAATGTATATGGGTTAGAAGTACTTACTTCTCTTCCATTTTCATCTGTCCAGTTCACAAATTCATAACCTTTATTTGCCTTAGCTGTTACAGTCACATTTGAACCTTCTTCATAAATACCATCTTCTTTATCCATAGAGACAGTACCCATGTTCTGATCACTATCTACTACAACTGTATACTTCTTATTTTCAACAGTTACTTTTACAATTACTTTTAAGCCATCTGGGTTTACAACGCCTTCTGGTAATGTAAGAGTACCTTCTAATACATATGTACCACATTCATTAGCCTTATAAGATGCTTTATTCCATGTTACGTCTGCTTCTTCTGTTTCATTGTTTTCTAATGTAATAGATACTTTGTTTGGTAGATTTAATTCATCTAGTGTTGTACCTTTTACTACAGTGAGATCATCTAGCTTCTGAACATCTTTAATCTTTACATCTGCTTCAGAAGACTTTTCAAACTTCGCAATTAAAGCTGTATTACCATTAACCTTGAATGTGTATTCTGCTTTATCAGATACTTTTTCACCATTAGGACGATACCATCCCTTAAATACATAACCTCTATTAGGTGTTGCAGTAACAGTCACAGATTTACCTGCTTTAACTTCCTGACCACCACTTACTTTACCACCTTTTTCTGCTTCTACATAAACAGTATAAGTGTTATTAGTGACATCTTTATTCGCAATATTGAATTCAGAGATAGCTACCCATCCATCATTTGATTCAGATGCTACAAACTTGAATCCATATACATTCTGTGTATCAAAAGTAAATGTTTTTTCTGACTTGTTAGCATCAAATGTCTGATCTTTCGCAACTTCTACCCATTCACCATTCTTTTCAGTCTGGATATAAAGTGAAGCTTTAGTCACCTGACCACTGTTAGAATCCTGACGTGGTGTGAATGATACCTGGTTGATTTCATAAGCTTTATCAAATGAAATTTCTGTCCAAATGCTTCCATCAGCACCCTTACCTGTACCTGAAGCACCTGATGTAGTAGGAACCTTATCTTTTGTAGCCTGTGACCAGTCTGAATGCCAGATTGTAGAAGCTTTATTATCAAATGCCATACCGATAATACCTTCATTCTGACCACCGTGAGCTGTTGGTGTTTCTGATTCTGCTTTACCAGTCCAAGATGCTTTATTATAAAGATCTACTTCTGGTGCTTTTTCAGTGACTACTACGTTGTCAATTACTGCAGAAACTGTTTCTGTCTTAGAACCAATTCTTTCTAATGGTAAGGCGAATGTTGAATGAGTGATATTGTCTTTCTTCACCATATCATTGTGAATAAACTTACCTTTTGCATCACATACATATTCACCATTAACATAAAGACTTGTCTTCTGCTGAGCTGTAGTAATAGAAATATTAACTGTCTTACCTACTGGTAATTCATAGTCAAAATAATAGTTATAAAGTTCTCTTGTGAATCCTAACTTACCATCTTCCATGATTCTGATATCATGTGTTCCATAGTCAGCATCTGATTCAAATAGGATATCTCCTGGTTTTGCTGGTTTGTTTAGTTTAATATCAAATGATAGCTTATTACCATTACCTAGTTCTTTAATTGGAGAAGTAACATAACTTACACCATCTTTTAATACTAATGCATTATTCTTGATTTCAGTATTCTTTCCTTCTTTAAGATCACGTTTGTTTTCAGAACTATCCTTTAAACCGTTATTGAAATCATAGCTTTCATAGTTTTCACCCTTTTTATTTTCTTTGTAATAAGGGTTTGTATTAGGTCCTGTTCCCTTATCCTGAGCGAGTTTTGCGAGAGCATCAGCACTGCCTTTTTCCTTACCAGTCGCAGCCCATGTCTTTTCTGCATAGAATGGTAATGCATCAAAGAAACGCCAATATAGATCAGATTCACTTAAACCTGATGCGCTCTTATCGATGTTATCACTCCATAATGCGAATGCAGCACCTAACATCTGATCATCACCAGCAGGAACATACTTATAAGCGCCACCTTTGACTCTTACTTTATTTGCTTCAAACTGGTTGAAGATTCTATTTACGTTTAATAAGTCACCATAAGCATTGGCACGTCCTTTGTTTCCATTTGGAACCATGTAACCAAAGTCATCAATTGTATTAATAAGCTTATAGCCCATATCATACATTTCAATACCATCTGCCCAGTCAGCTGACCAAAGGTTCATTTCTACATTATCAATAGCTTCTCTCTTAATCTGAGTCACTGGATTATCTTTGATCCAAGTTAAACCACCCCACATACGTACTGTATTTGTTTCTTTTAAGTGAGGAACTAAATCATTAACGAATCCACGATATGCTGTATAGTTTGATAAGAATTCATCTGCACCAATATGTACAGTTGTTTCTCCATCAAATACTGGATTAGCACCTTTTGTATAATCATCAAAGATTTCTTTGATCTTATCTTTTGTTTCTTTCTTAGAGACATCAAGATGGTCAATAAGTGGTCTATTTCTATTTAATGGTGATACCTTGTTCTGAACCATTAATTCTGGCCATACTTTAGTAAATGAAGTTGCATGAGCAGGAACATCAATTTCAGGTACTACCTTCATACCAAGTGCCCTTTCACCCTGAATAAATTCTCTGAAGTCCTTCTTAGAGATAGAATAGTCTTTTGCAGTAGGTGTTTCACCTTTCGCATTAGATAATCCTGATTCTAGACGGAATGCTTCATAGGCTTTAAATGCTTCATTTTCATTATCACCTTTACCATACTGTTCTAAGAAGATATAGTTATCAGATAAATGAGTCTGTAAGTCATTCATCTTATAGTAACGCATTGTTCTTGCAACTTCCTTCATCATATCTAATGAAACTGGTTTACGTGCTACATCGAATAAGAATCCACGTGTCTTGAAACGAGGATAGTCACGCATTTTACCAATCTTATAGCCTTCATTGTCTTCTTTATACATCTGAAGGATTGTCTGCATACCATACATGTTACCTGTTGTATGAACAGAAGCAACATTGATACGGTCTTTCTGGATATCCATTGTATATCCTTCATCACCTAGAAGAGCATCTGGTGCTTTTAATTCAAAGTTGAATGCATTAGCCTGAGAGGCACCTTTTTTCACTGTAAGGTTAATACCTGTGAAATCTTTATAATCACGTACAAATTCATCTACAACAGCTTTTAACTTATCATCTGTATAAGTCACTGTCTTTAATGAGTTAACTGAAATCTTTTCTGTTGAGTTTGAATGCCATTCCTGGATTTCTGGAATAACAGTAGGTTTAGTATTCTTATTTACAGACTGTTCATTTATACCTTTTACAACATAGTCAACATCTGCAGTCTTCTTTTCTTTTCCTGTAGAAGTTTCTGTAACTACATAAGAGACCTTTACATTCTTATCAACTAATGGATGGACAATCTTACCATCAGCACCAATGATTTGTTCAAGGTCTGCACCATTGATTCTCACAGTAAATCCTGCTGGTACAGCTGGCATATCTAATGTATTCACATCTGCTTCAATTGTCTTACTCTGAGATTCAATAGAAGAGACAACAGAGTTTAAAGTAGCAGTCTTTGCTGTTTGTTCATTAGAATAAACTTCCATTTCAGCAATACTTACGTTATTCCAAGACGTAGCTTCAGCAACAAAGTTACAAAGCTTTAATTCTTTTGCTTCAATAGGTTCATCGAACTTAACAACAACTTCGTTATTATAACCGTCACCTTTCTTTGTATTAGTAAAGCTCTTTGCAAGTTTTTCTACACCATCTTTATCTTTATATTTGATATCAAAGCTTTTTACGTTAGATGGCATTGGTGCAACATCTCTTTCAAAGAAATGAATCTTAAGTTCCTTAACGAGAGTCAATCCAGCAAATTTAGTATTTAACCAGATATTAGTAGTTGGATTTTCATAATCACTTGCCCAGCGGTTCGCTTTTTCTGTGCTTCCATCTTTTACTTTATCTGGACTAAGTGTATTAGCTTCACTACTTGATGCAGTGACTGTAGCGTTTGCCATATGATTTTTATTAGGCGTAGCATCTGCTTTTTCAATGATTTTACTATAGACTTCAATTTCATTGATTCCGACATTCTTCCAGTTGATTGTACCTCCATCTGCAGAAAGTACAGTTACCTTTACTTTAGTGGCTTGATGATCTTTATCTAACTGAATGATTTCATTCTGTTTTGCCTTAGTAGTCTTTCTATATACTTCTTTATATTGTCCGTTTTCTTCTAATTCTACTTTATAACCTAGAATATTCTGTGCATCATCCGTTCTTTCGAAATTGATATTAATCTGACGTACTGTCTTTTCTCCACCTAGATTAATTTCAATCCATTCGTTTTCTGCTTTATTCTGTGCAGTTCCCCAGCGAGTCTTCATATCACCATCTACTGCTTTGCTTGGTGATGTAGAATCTACTTCATAATTACTTGCATTAACAGTACATCCTCTAGCAAGATTTAAGTTTTCTACAGCATAGACTGGTCTCACATCAACAAATGCAGCATTTGCAATCATGACAGTTGCAACTAATCCAATAACACCTTGTTTTTTGTTCATTATCCCTTTTCCTTTCTTTTCTATATAGGACCAACAAAAAAAGACCAAAGTACTCCTCTAAAAAAGAAGGTTTACTCTGGTCTTGCCTAATTCAATAGTAACAATCCTATACGTTTTTCATACAGTGAAATGATAGCACTTACAATGTACTTATTCAAGTATTTTTTTAATTAATTGTCTTGTTTCATACTTATAGATGATCCTTACATAAGTTTATCTATTATTAGATTGAGAAAGAAATCATTGTAGAATGTTTAATCTGTGTCTAATGTTTTTAGTCTTTCTAGCCATTTTGTAATAAAACCATCTTTTAAGAATGCAAGTAATGTCCCCTCACCAAATCTATCTGCACGTATAGCACCAAAAATTAAGGCAATAATACATTGAGCATCTAAATGATCTACTTCTGCTTTAACCATTGGTTCCCAACTCCATTTGATGCCATTATCTTCTAGGATTTTTATATAACTGTGTAATCCCATTTCTTCATGGTTATCTACAAAAAAATATACATCATGAATGAACTGATCTACAACTCTTGAATAGTCTACAAAAGGGAACTGAAGTGGGTGTTCTGGTGTTCCATCATTCTTATCATCAACAATCCATGTACCAAATTCTGCTCCTGTGAACTCATCTAAATATTTAGTTAAACTTTCGTACATATAAATCACCTCTTAATAATCTTCGTCTGTTTCATCAAACCCATCATCTACACCTTGTCTATAAGAAGGATCAGTATTGTATCTATCATGATCATAATCGCCATCATCTATTGCTGAATTATACCCATCATCATAACTACTAGATGATTCACTTGATCCATAACTATTGTATTCCTTCTTAGGTTTTGATGGAGTGTAAGTGCTTGGTCCAGGTTTATTTAGTTCATATACTACTTTGTCATCAATTGTGAGCCTATCAACATCTGTCTCGTTTTCTATCATATACTTATGCTTGTCACCAGATAATTCCATTACAAAATCATCATCTTGCAATGACACTCTTCTTCCATCTGATTGAAAAGGTTCACCAAACCAATATATTTTAGAACGATTTTCATAATATTCATTCTTTTTCTCATGAACCTCTAGCATCATATTGAATAATTTTTTTGCACCACGCTTGGAATTAATAGCTGAATCATAATAATCATCAACTGTATGACTAGAATAAGTGATGTATAGTTCATATTCAGGTACATAAACTATTTTACTGTATTCAGTATAGGAACAACGATCCACATTAACAGTTATATCTGGGAGATCACTTGTTTGAAGATATTCTTCTATTTCTGGTACATATTTTTTTTGAAACTTTTTTGCTACTTCAGTATTTTTCCAACTATATAATAGATAATAATGTGTTGGACCATCTATAAGATCTGCGACAAATGTTCCTACCCCTGTTATTATTGTATAAAGGAAAGCAACTATTACATAAACAATAATTATGGCTACAATAACATCTGTCTTTTTCATTTTTTTCATATAATTAATATTCCCTTCTTGATGTATCTTCTTTCTATAGTTCTATTGTAGTCTATTTTATAAAGGGATGCGTTGAGTTAGGGTTCTACAGTACCTTTTATGAGGGGTTAAAAGAAATAATTTTATTTTTTATGGTCATATAAAAAGAACGGGTGTTAAACCGTTCTAGGGATTTGCATACTGGATAAGTTAGTTGATCAATCTTATTGGAATTGTTGATCAGGCATATTGGAACACTTGGTCAACATAATCAAAATAAATAATTAATATCTGTTACACCTTTAAAGAAAAGAATGGTCGCAATAACATCCTATTCATTAATAGTAAGCCAATAAGAGACTCTATCACCAAAACTTTCAAAACATACACGAGCATAATTTCCAAAGTCTTCTATACATTGACTAGAAACAGAGTCTTAGTATTGATCAATTAAACCCTGCGGTAAATCAAAATGTAACAAAGTAACAATAAGCACTATGTCATTATGAATTAATTCGTTAATGACATCATTATAGAAATCTATTCCCTTCTGGTTTATTTGTCCATTGCCATTAGGAAAGATTCTTGCCCATGAGATAGAGAAACGGAAACTCTTTAAGCCACATTCTTTCACGAGCTTAATGTCTTCATAGTAGTGATGATAGAAGTCAGATGCGACAGTTATGCCTGTTGTATGAAGTCTTTTCATAACTTCTTGACATCTTAGATCAGCAACTGTTAGACCTTTACCATCTTCTAATTTAGCACCTTCTGCTTGAGAAGCACTGATACTTGCTCCCCATAAAAAATTCTTTGGAAAACTCATATTATCACCTCATAGAAATAATAGCATTTTCTATTTTTGTCTACTCATCAGATTATGACGAGTGGGGAGGAGATTAAAAAACTGTATATATCGATTTTGGTATCTAAAAAACACTTTGATTATCAGATATAACTAGGTGAATTTGCATTCACTATATTGTTTCATGCTTACATATGGACTTTTCCAGCTATTTTGGATAGCATAACACAGTATCCTTAATACATTAAGTATTTAGCAATATCCAATTTTTTCAAATATATCATCAATCTTCTATAAAATATTGTTCAATTTTTTCAATTGTATGCTTTAATCCATTTAAACAATCATCACACGGATTATCCTGTAATCTTTTTTTGATTTGAGTTAATATTTTATTTTTACCATTACTTTTATTCTTAGGATTCATTCTTATAATATTTTCATTTAACTGATTAGAAGTACAAATATTACTAATTACACCATCTAATGTAGAACTTGTATCCATCATTTGTACAAATGCATTATGCAATTCATTATAATTTCTTTCTTCATACAACTTTCTATCAACAAGATAATTCAACATTTCAGCAGAGAACAAATGTTCTATTTCAAAATCTATTATTATTTTGTGATCATAGATTTTCTTGATTTCATCACTACACTGAAGGTTCTGAACAGCTATCTTATTTTTATGTTTATACTCATTAGGATTAACTAATTTATTTTTTGCTTCATTACCTGCTTTGTCTTTATCAAAAAGCACAAATAATTTACTTTCATTTCCAGAGTAAATCCATGATTTTGTCAAATTTATTAGATTTGTGCTTCCACCTTTGTTAAACTTTGAATATATCCTTAATTGTCCATCATCAATTAATTTTTGTAGTGGTTCTGAATACCTTTTTATTGCCATCAATAAGTATTCTTTGTCAGTCACTCCTTCAACCAAAATAGTATCAACATCAATCAAACTATTTTCAACTAATTCTTTTTTTATATTCTTTATTTCTTCCATCTTTTCTGAAACAAATGGAGCAATTAAAGGCATCAATCCCATATGTTCTCCTAATAGTTTACTATTTTTTTCAACAGAAAAAACAGTGCCACCCGTTTGTTCATCTCTAATCGCACAGAAAACAGTAGTATTTTCATTGTTTTTTTTCATATAAAATGCTGGTGAATGAGAAGTAATAAACATCTGTATATCCTTAGAATAACTATCAAACTCATCAGCTAATTCAAAAGCTTTAATTAATTCTAATCCATTTTCTGGCTCTTCGAATCCCCATATAGTAATTACTCTTGCCGCACCTCTATTTCTTGAATTTTGATCTTCATCAGCAATATATTTAAGAATAATTGGAATATGTCTGACTTGTAATCCGTCTCCTCTAAAGTCTAATGGAATATAACAATCATCAATTGATGTTGATGTTTTAAAAATTAATGCCCTAAAAACATCGCTAAGATTATCTGGCATTGATAATGTACTGTGAAACGATAATCTATCTTCAACATTATCACTAATTTTTTTAGTATGTTCTTCCAACACCTTACTAAATGAATCAATTGGTAATTGTAAAGGACTGTTTATAGACGATGAAATAGCTACATATAAATCTGATAATAAGCTCTTATAATAAAGTTTGCTTTTTACTGCTGGAACATAACGATATTTTATTCCCCTCAAAAAATTAGGAATTCTTGATCTGGCGGCAGGCTCTTCCTTATTTGAATTATAAATAGACTCCTTATAATAATTGTTAGCTCTCCATACTTTTTCCCAAGTATATGTTCCACTATCTTTATAACTGGATGGGATATTGAATAATATACTGATTTTTATTTCCTTAGTATGATGACTTTTCTTAGGAAACAAATAAGTAAAGTCATCCTCAAAAGAAAATTTATTTTGATAATCTGTTTCACCATTAAAAAACAAATTTAGGGCTTTAAGTAAATTAGATTTACCAACATCATTTAATCCGACAAAAATATTATTATTTTTTACATTGATTTTAATATATTTAATTGATCTAAAGTTCGTAATACTAATTGATTTTATAGTAATCTTGTCTTCTGAATTTCTCAAATTATTTACCTCTTACTATCTGTTATTAATTCTGTCTTGATATATCATTTTCTATCATGAAAATTTATTTTGGTAGTGA
>UMFV01011150.1_pt1 | contig 22658 bp, 17 predicted proteins | sample 1965101 | NCBI WGS metagenome assembly UMFV01 (sample SAMEA4836055, study PRJEB28245) | human gut metagenome | biome: gut microbiome; material: fecal sample | place: Denmark | collected 2008 | reverse complement strand
ATATCCTTCTACACGTTTCAGGCGCTTTCCTACGTGGTGGATGTGTACCGGGGGACGATTCAGGCGCAGAAAAATATCTTTCATCTGGCGCTCTATATTTCCTTCTTTCCGCAGCTCATCGCGGGACCGATCGTCAAGTATCACGATGTCTGCGAACAGATTGGGAACCGGCAGTGTACGGCGGAGGGGATGGCGTATGGAATCAAGCGCTTTTCCTACGGACTGGCGAAAAAAATGTTGTTTGCTAATACCTTTGCGGCGACGGTGGACTGGATGATGGAGAAACCGCTGGCACAGCTGGGAACGGTCAATGCGTGGATGTTGGCGGTTTTGTACACACTTCAGATTTATTTTGATTTTTCGGGATATTCGGATATGGCGATCGGATTGGGAAAAATGTTTGGATTTGATTTTATGGAGAACTTCAATTATCCGTATATCTCTACCTCGATCCGCGAGTTCTGGAGACGCTGGCATATTTCACTCTCGACCTGGTTTAGGGAATATCTTTATATCCCGCTGGGCGGCAACCGAAAAGGGCAGGTGCGGACGTATGTTAATCTGCTGATTGTCTTTTTTGCGACCGGGCTCTGGCATGGCGCTGGGGCAACCTTTATCATCTGGGGATTGTACCATGGGCTGTTTCTGGTGGTGGAACGCATGGGACTTGGGAAGCTATTGGAGAAGAACTGCTTCCGGGGACTGAATCACATCTATACGACGTTGGTTGTAGTGGTTGGCTGGGTGTTCTTCCGCGCCGATACGCTGGCGGATGCGAAAGTGATCCTGCATCAGATGTTTACCTGGGAGAATGGCATCTATCCGGCGTCGCTGTTCGTGAATCGGAAAGTGATTTTTCTTGCGGTGCTGGGCGTGCTGCTTTCGGGCATCGTGCAGAGTATATGCCCGAAGCTGCGGGAGCATTTGTATGAGAAAGAAGTGACAAAGACAGTGGATATTGTGATTATGGCTGTGCTGCTGTTTTTGTGTACCATGTATCTCGTCAGCAGCACATATAATCCGTTTATTTATTTCAGGTTTTAGATCCAGCCGCCGTCCAGTTGAATTATCTGTCCCGTTAAATAGGAGTCCTCGCTCCCCAGCTGGTATGCCAGTTTTCCGACTTCCTCGGCACGCCCCATACGTCCTGCTGGAATTTCTTCCAGCAGGGCATTCCGTTCTTCTTCATCGAGAAACTGGTTCATTTCGGTGTCAATAGCGCCGCAGGCGATCGCGTTGACCTGGATGCTGCTCGGCGCAAGTTCCTTCGCGAGGGCGCGCGTCATGGCGTTGATGCCGCCTTTGGTGGCAGAATAGGCGACTTCGCAGGAAGCGCCGCAGATGCCCCAGACGGAGGAAATATTGAGAATGCGTCCCGATTTGCGTGACACCATCATCGGAATGGCGAGGCGGCAGCAGTTGAAGACGGAGGTCAGGTTGGTATTGAGAATGTGGTTCCACTCGTCCGGCGTCATATCCTGGAACAGACCGATGTAGGAAATCCCTGCATTGTTGACGAGGACATCCAGGGAACCGAAGCGCTCCCGGATCGCGTCAAACAGGCGGGAACAGCTCTCAAAATCGCCCGCATCGCCCATCCAGGCAAGGCAGGAAACGCCCAGCGCTTCGATTTCGCGCTGGGTCTTTTTTAATTCTTCTTCCCGCCTCAGGCAGGTAATCACGACATCCCAGCCATTCCTGGCGTAGGTTAATGCAATCGCTTTCCCGATTCCGCGGGAAGCGCCGGTTACGAGGATAGTTTTATGATTCATGGCAGTAAACTCCTTATATGCGTATATTTGATTGAATTATAGCATGTATTTAAAATTCATGAAATAGTTTCATTTTTCCGCCTGTCATAAAATCGTAAGAAATTTTCATCCATTTTTTGCTCTTCTGAGTGTTTTACAGCATTGTATGAAAGTGCCAAAATGTGTTATACTAAAACCAAATGGATCTGACACAGCGATAGAGCGGATCAATTACCGAACAGATTCGGAAGAAAGGAACTGTATACCATGTATGATATAATAATCATTGGTTCCGGACCAGCTGGCTTGAGTGCGGCGATTTATGCACAGCGGGCATGTCTGGACACGATTGTGATAGAGAAGAATGGAATCAGCGGCGGACAGGTGCTGAATACCTGGGAGGTGGACAATTATCCGGGATTTCCGGGTGTGACCGGCTTTGAGCTTTCCAGACAGTTCCGGGAGCATGCAAACAAGCTGGGAGCAAGAGTTGTACAGGATGAGGTCGTGCAGGTCGAGCTTTCAGGAAATGTGAAGAAAGTAGTCTGCGAGGAAGAGACGTATGAGGCACGCTGTGTGATTCTGGCATCCGGAGCACATCACAGGACGTTGGAGGTGCCGGGAGAAGAGGAACTTCGCGGGGCAGGCGTTTCATACTGCGCGACCTGCGACGGGGCATTTTTCCGGGGAAGGACGGTTGCCGTTGTGGGCGGCGGCGACGCGGCGCTGGAAGATGCAATTTTTCTTGCACGGATGTGTGAAAAAGTATATATCGTCCACCGCAGAGACAAGCTTCGCGGGGCAAAACGGCTGCAGGAGCGCTTACAGGCGCTTGAAAATATTGAATTTGTCTGGAACAGCGAGACGGTTGCGATTGAAGGGAACGCTCAGGTGGAGGCGTTGCGGCTGAGACAGACCAAAACCGGAGAAGAGAGGCGGCTGGACGTGGACGGCGTCTTTATTGCGGTCGGAATCGCACCGGAGAGTGAGCTGTATGCGGGTCAGTTAGAGCTTGATGAGCAGGGCTATATCCGGGCGGATGAGAGCGGTCAGACGAGCGTTCCGGGCGTATTTGCAGCCGGAGATGTCCGGACCAAGGCGCTGCGCCAGATTCTGACAGCGGCATCGGACGGTGCAAACTGCGTGGCATCTGCAGAGCGATATCTTCAGGCATAACTCATTTTTAACATAGAAGAAAACAGAGTAACTGTTTAGTAGGTCTGCGCATTTACTGCGCTGACCGTACGAAAACATGGGTCAGCAGGAAAAAATCCCATTGCCGTAGGCAATTTTTAATGGATTTTTGCGCGTGACTGTGAAGGTACTGAACAGTTACAGTTTGAGATAAAACGACGGAACAGAACGGACAGAAGAGTAGGAGGTTCTTATGAGAAAAACGCTGAAATTTCTGATAGCATCAGGAGCGTGCCTTGTGATGGCAGGGACGGGACAGATGAGCGCCCAGGCGGCGATGAATCTGGAGACGGATGCCCCGGTCGCTGGTGCGTCAGTGGCGATCAATAATTACTATGCGAGCAGCTTGAACCCGGAAAAAGAGCTGGCGGAGGCATTTGCTTCTAAAGAAGTTCTGGCAGTGGCGGGAGCCGGTCAGACGGGCGTGGCAGGCGGCGCGCAGACAGCCAAACCGGCACAGGTGGCAGCAGAGACGAAAGCCCAGCCAAAGGAGACAACTGGCGAGACTGAGGCGGTTGTCCGCGCGATGTCCAAGTCGATCTACGATAATATCGCGATTTCCCGTGTGACCAATTATGTCAATGTTCGCGCACAGGCGAGCACAGGCAGCGAGGTAGTTGGAAAGATTTACAATAACTGTGCGGCGACAATTCTGGACACGGTGGACGGCGAGGGCGGCAAATGGTACCATATCCAGTCGGGTTCCGTGACTGGTTATATTAAAGCACAGTATTTTGCGACCGGCGAGGAGGCGTCCAAGATTGCTAGGGAAGTCGGCACAACCTACGCGAAGGTTACAAATACCTCTACGCTTCGCCTGAGAGAGACGCCGAGCTTAGAGGGCAAGACGCTGGATCTTCTTTCTGCCGATGCAGAGTATGAGGTGATCGGAGAAGAGGGCGATTTTGCCAAGATTTCCGTCGATAATGATCTGGTCGGATATGTGTATAAAGATTATATTACGACACAGGTAGACTTTAAGCAGGCAGTTTCCGTAGCTGAGGAACAGCAGCAGAAAGCTGAAGAAGAAAAACTGAAACAGGAAGCGAATGCGGCGATCGAGAACCTGGAACAGGTAAAGAAGAAAGCCGAGGAAGAGTCGAGGGCAGCGGAAACCACGGCAGCTGCCAAAGAGACGACCAAAGCATCGGAGACTTCCTACAGCGGAACAATAGAGGCGAATCCGAGCGAAAGCAAGGCAGCTGGGACGACAGCGGCAGCCAAGGAGACGACAAAGGCAGCTGAGACGAAAGCGCCGACTACCGCGGCAGCGACGAAAGCGACCACTGCAAGCGGCGTTGGACCGGGCGGTGGACCAGGCACAGGCGGTACGTCCTCTTCTGGAAATGAAGTAACAAATGCTACCCGTTCTGCGGTTGTGGCATATGCAAAGCAGTTCCTTGGAAATCCGTATGTATACGGCGGAACCAGTCTGACAAACGGCGCGGACTGTTCCGGATTTACAATGAGTGTATTTGCACATTTCGGTATTTCAACCGGACGAAGCTCGAGAGATCAGGCGGCAAAGGGCAAGGAGGTTGCGGTCAGCGCAGTACAGCCGGGCGATCTGCTTTTTTATGCGAGCGGCAATTATATCAATCACGTAGCACTTTACATAGGCAATGGACAGGTTATCCACGCAAGTACGGCAAAGAGCGGCATCAAGATTTCGCCGTCCAACTACCGAACACCGTGTAAAGCAGTTTCATTCTTAAATTAGTAAATGCAGATAAAGGAGTATATCGGTTCTTACGGAACGATTTCATATCCGTAGGGCGCGGTGGGAATACCGCAAAATTACGTTGCCAGCGGGGCAGAAGATTTCTGATCGGTGAGACAAGCAATTTTGCGGTATTTTTTCATTTTCATAGGAAAATGTGTCCTATGAAATAAAAAACGCTCCGCGAGGATGCGCAGTGATTCTGTAGAATATGCATTTTTACTTGCAGATAGGAATTTTATGAACTGAAAATTCCGTATGATATCGTACCGGCAGCAGATTTTGCCGATGCTTCGCTGACCAGAATCACGCGCCAAGTCTCACGGACGTTCGACTTGAAAAAGGAGAAAAATCATGGCAGAATTAAGAGAACTTTCCGTAAACCAGTTCGTAGAAGAAACTGCTTCGAAGACGTCTGTACCGGGAGGCGGAAGCGTGTCGGCGCTGGTGGGGGCGCTGGGTGCGGCATTGATGGAAATGGTGGCAAATCTGACGATCGGAAAGGAAAAATATGCCGGGGTGCAGGAGGAAATGCAGGCGCTGGCAGCTGAGGGCGCTGCGCTGCATGAGGAGCTGCTGGCGGGGATCAAAAAGGACAGCGAATCGTTCAATGGATATATGAGAGCGCTGAAGCTTCCGAAGGAGACGGAGGAGGAGAAAAAAATCCGCACTGCCGCCCTGCAGCAGGGGTTAAAAGAGGCGACCGAAGCGCCGCTTGCGATCGCGGAGTCAGCGGCAAAGATTTTTCCTATGGCGGAAGCGGTCGTAAAGAGGGGCAATAAAGGTGCCGTTTCCGACGGTCTGATTGCGGCGATGTTAGCCCGGACAGCGGTTGTGGGCGCACTCTTTAATGTGAAGATCAATCTGGCATCGATCAAGGACGAAAGTTATGTATCAGAACTTGAGAAAAGAGTAGAAAAACTGGAATCGGATGCAATTTTTTGTGAAAAATCAATTTTGTGTCTTTCCAAATTGTCAGACACAGTATATAATAGATAACATTCACAGCCTTTCCGGGAAATTCACAGGGGGGGATCTTCTTTACAGAAGATAAAGCAGATAACATTCACTGTGTGAAAACTTCCAGAACAGGCAAAACCGCAAAAACAGGGAGGTACAGGAGTAATGATGACAGATATTGAGATTGCACAGGCAGCGAATCCACTGAAAATCGGTGAGATTGCACAGGCAGCAGGCGTAGACGAGAAGTATCTGGAGCAGTATGGAAATTATAAGGCAAAGGTAGACTACAGTCTTCTGAAAGAGACCGAGGGCAAGGATGGAAAACTGATTCTGGTGACCGCGATCAACCCGACTCCAGCCGGAGAAGGAAAGACCACGACCACGGTCGGTCTGGCAGATGGATTGAAACGTCTTGGCAAAAAGGTAACCGTAGCGCTTCGTGAGCCGTCGTTGGGACCGGTCTTTGGTGTCAAAGGTGGTGCAGCTGGCGGCGGATATGCACAGGTCATTCCAATGGAGGATATCAACCTCCATTTTACCGGTGATTTCCACGCGATCGGCGCAGCAAACAACCTGCTGGCAGCGATGCTGGACAATCATATCTATCAGGGCAATGCACTCCGCATCGATCCGAAGCGCATTACCTGGAAGCGTGTTGTCGATATGAATGACCGTCAGCTCCGCAACATCGTAGATGGTCTGGGACGCCGCGTGGATGGCGTGACCCGTGAGGACGGATATGACATCACGGTTGCCAGCGAGATCATGGCAGTTCTGTGCCTGGCACGCAATATTACGGATCTGAAAGAACGCCTTTCCAAGATTATCGTAGGTTATACCTATGACGAGGAACCGGTCACTGCCGGTGATCTGAAAGCAGCGGGCGCGATGACGGCTCTTTTAAAGGATGCCCTGAAACCAAACCTGGTACAGACCTTAGAGCATACACCGGCATTTATCCACGGCGGTCCGTTCGCGAACATCGCGCATGGATGTAACTCCGTCATTGCGACAAAGATGGCATTAAAGCTGGGTGATTACACGATCACAGAGGCTGGCTTCGGCGCTGACCTGGGTGCGGAGAAATTCCTGGATATCAAGTGCCGGATGGCAGAGCTGAAACCGTCGGCGGTCGTTGTAGTAGCGACGGTACGTGCCCTGAAGCATCACGGCGGCGTGGCGAAGGCTGACTTAAACGTAGAGAATCTGGAAGCACTGGAGAAGGGACTTCCGAACCTGATGCAGCATGTAGAAAATATTACCAAGGTATATGGACTTCCGTGTGTCGTAGCGATCAACCGTTTCCCAATGGATACCGAGGCAGAATTAAAGCTGATCGAGGACAAGTGCCATGAGGTCGGTGTCAATGTAGCTCTGTCCGAGGTATGGGCGAAAGGCGGAGAAGGCGGCGAGGAGCTGGCAAAAGAAGTCATCCGCCTGTGCGAGACTGAGAGCGAGTTCCACTACTGCTACGAGACCGATACAACGATCGAGGAGAAACTGGATGCGATCGTGAAGAAGATCTACCACGGCGACGGCGTTGTACTCACGGATGCAGCAAAGAAGCAGGCAAAACGCCTGACTGAGCTTGGATTTGGTAACTATCCGATCTGTATGGCGAAGACGCAGTACAGCTTTTCGGACAATGCGAAGCTGCTTGGCGCACCGAAGAACTTTACGGTAACTGTCCGCAACCTGAAAGTATCCGCGGGTGCAGGCTTCATCGTAGCGCTGACCGGCGACATCATGACGATGCCAGGACTTCCGAAGGTGCCGGCGGCAGAGAAGATCGATGTCGATGAGAATGGACGAATCACGGGTCTGTTCTAAGAAAAGAAATAGGATATGAATGGAACTTAACACAACGCAAAAAGGGGAACTGCCACATGGCAGCTCCCCTTTTTGCTAGGAAACTTGTCTACTTATAGTACGAAGCGATGAATTAAAATTCTGGTTCGATCAATCCGTAGGTGTTGCCTTTACGTTTGTAAACAACATTGACCTGCTCGGTCTCGGAATTCAGGAATACATAGAAACTATGTCCTAAGAGTTCCATCTGTACACAAGCCTCTTCCGGATCCATCGGCTTCATAGCGAATTTCTTTACTTTGACGATATCTACTTCGTCGTTGGAATCATATTCTTCGTTTATGAAGAGGTCAGAGAATGCAACGGCTGCCTGTTTCTTGTCTACGATTTTATTCTTATATTTTTTGAGCTGACGCTCGATGATTTCTTCTACCAAATCAATCGATACATACATATCGTTGCTTTCCTGCTCTGCACGGATGATGGTGCCTTTGACAGGGATGGTAACCTCGATCTTCTGACGATCTTTCTCAACCGTAAGTGTGATATTCACTTCCGTGTCCTGATTGAAGTATCGCTCTAACTTTCCGATCTTCTCCTCTACAGCTGCTTTTAACCCCGGGGTAACATTGATATTTCTTCCAGTAATCTTATAACGCATAATCATCGCTCCTTTTTATTGGGATGGCTATAGTATACCACTTTTGGATGTTAAATTCAACCTTTTTCGCAAAATTGTCAACACAATTAATTGAAAAACAGGTCGAAATACTGTGTCGTTTGATTTTTCATGAATTGCTGTTGTTTTATAAGGGATTTGCGCGCGGTTTGTGCGGCGGACAATGAAATATGAAAAAAGAGTCTTGCAGGATAGGGCAGAATGGGTGTGTTTTTGCAACAGAAAAAGGTCGAAAAAGCTAGAAAAAACGAGGGTTTGGAGGCAATGCAAGGGTTCTTCATTTGTCAATAGATCTGCTTGTATTTTTGGAAGAAATATGCAAGTTTATGAGATCTGAACAAAAAAGAAATCAAAATGCGCCGGGGAAAATGGGGGCTTCGTGAACAGACGGAAATTGTGGATAATGTGGATAAGTCGGTGCAAAACTCCATTTTCCCTAAAAAAGGGAAAAAATGGGTGTGCAAAACTTATCCACAAAACTGGGGACAAAATGTGGATAATGTGGACAACAAGAAAGTCGAACATATATTTTGTGCAACTTGCCTGGTTTACCATAAAGTTGGCGGGCTGGTAGAAGAAAAAACGTTTTACCTGGATAGGCAGGGAGGCGGAGTTTTACAGCAGGCACCCTGAACGAGATTGAAGCAGGGTGGCATTTAGAGAAGTTCCAGAAACTTCTTGACCTGCGGGAGCCGGTCACTGGTGGGCTGGCAGAGTAGATACGTATTGCGGACAAAGGGCGTGCCATCCTGCCAGGAAAGTGCCTCGATGTAGCCGTCAAAATTATTCAGGCAGATGGACGGCAGGATACTCCAGCCAAGTCCATACCGCACCATTTCCTTGCAGGTATCGATGCTGTCGATCTGGAAATTCCGTCGGATACCGGTCAGTCCACGCGCTTCGAACCAGGAGAAGAGCTGTGAATTTAAGCCGGAATCGGTGTTGTGGCTGATGTACGGATAGTCGGTCAGGGGACGCCCGGCATCCTCGCGGCTGCAGATCAGGCATATGGGTTCGGAGGCGAGAAGAATCTTTTTGCCGTCCCAGTTATATTCGCCGCGCAGGATGGCGAGGGAGATTTCTTCTTTGCAAAGCATCTTGTAGAGCTGGCGGCTCTGCTCGGTCGTGATATGCACCTCTACTTTGGGATAACGGTCTGTGTAGTCCTTGAGGATTGCCGGGAGGCGGTAGTGGGCGTAGTTCAGGGAACAGCCGAGCCGCAGTGTGCCGCAGATGTAGTCCTGGCTGGCGGCGGCGAGTTCTTCCATCTGCTCCATATTTTTGAGGATCGTGTGGGCGCATGGCAGCAGACTTTCGGCAGCCGGGGTGAGAAGGACGCCCCGCTTGGAGCGGATGAGCAGCGGACAGTGCAGTTCTTCTTCCATCTTCTGAATACGCTTGGTGATGGCTGGCTGTGTCATATAGAGGAACTGTGCCGCCTTTGTTATATTTTTGTGCTGGTCGAGTGCCAGCAGCAGTTCATAATCACGTTTATCCATATCGAACTCCTTATCATTCCAAATCGTTATGAATCTTAATAAAATCATACCATTTTACAGCAGATGGAGCAATGAGTTATAGTATCTATAAGGAAAAATTAATAGTAAGTTGTAAGGGGACAGTGCATGAGCCAAGGAAAACGCTGTTCAAAACACAGCGCAAGGGCAGCTGCCGATGTGAAAGTAAAAACACAACATAGAAGCAGTGAAGCAAAAAAGAAGATTCAATAAAAATAAAGCATTTATAGGAGAAGGAGGATAATTATGTACATGAAAAAATATCCATGTGTCTACATGAGGGGCGGTACCAGCAAGGCGGTATTTTTCCACGAGAAGGATCTGCCGGAGGATAAGAGTCTTTGGGATGATATTTTCCTGAAAGTCATGGGTACACCGGATGTGAAGCAGATTGACGGCATGGGAGGAACGGTTTCCTCGACCAGCAAGATCGCGATCATTGCACCGTCCAACAAGCCGGGCGTGGATGTGGAATACACATTCCGTCAGGTGGATATCGTGATTCCGAGAGTGGACGGAAGTGCGAACTGCGGAAATATCTCATCGGCGGTTGGCCCGTTTGCGATTGACGAAGGTCTGGTTCCGGCGGTTGAGCCGATCACGGTGGTGCGCGTGTTAAATACGAACACCAACAAGATCATCGAGGAACATGTCCGCGTTGAGGACGGTCATGCGATGGTACACGGCAACGAGGTAATTCAGGGCGTTCCGGGAACGGGTTCCCGCATCGATATGTATTTTGAGGACCCGGCTGGTTCCAAGACAGGAAAGCTGTTCCCGACCGGTCAGAAAAAAGAGGTATTCGATGTACCGGGATATGGTCCGGCGGAAGTGACTGTACTTGATTGTTCGAACCCGATGGTATTTATCAAAGCATCGGATCTGGGGATTAAGGGATCTGAGCTTACGGAACTGAATCAGAATAAAGATGTGATGGAACACATCGAGCGTATCCGTGGCATTGCGGCAGTGAAATGCGGTTTTGTGGAGAAATGGGAGGATGCGCGGACGAAATCGACGTCGGCTCCGAAGGTTTCCATCGTCTCTGCTCCGCAGGACTACATCAATATGGATGGAAATGAAGTAAAAGCGGATACGATGGATCTCTGCTGCCGGGCGATCTCGGTCGGCGCACTTCACAAGGCGTACCCGATGACTGTAGCAGTCGGAACGGGCGCAGCGGCAAGGATTCCGGGCACAATCGTTAATGAGATTGTCAAACCGGCGCCAGATCAGGATATTATCCGTCTGGGACATGCAAGCGGCGTGACCGAAGTGGATGTCAAGATGGGCGGCGAAAAAGTCATCAAGGGCGGCGTGACACGGACGGCGAGACGTATCATGGACGGCTGGGTGTACGTGAGAGACTAATGTAAAAAGTGAATGCGGAAGATACCTGGAAGAACAGGCATTTCTACATTGCAGCGGGCGCTGCAGAAGATAAAAATAAGTGAGATGAGCCCGGAAACGTCAGGGCCATGAAATGTGACGTTTCCGGGATTCATACATAAAAGGTAACCTGGCAACAAACACAAAATAGAAGAGGGAGAATAATTATGGGACTTCAGGTAATAGCACTTGTATGTCTGATTGGGGCGATTGTACTTGGATTTGTGAAGAAAACAAATGTAGGTCTGGTCTGCTTTGGTCTGGCTTTGATACTGGGAAAAATCGGCGGTATGGGCGCATCGGATATCTATAAAGGATTTCCGTTTAAGCTGTTTGCAACCCTGCTTGGAACGATGCTGTTTTTCAGCCTCTTACAGCAGAATGGAACTCTGGAAAAGATATCGGATCGTCTGATTGGACTTTGTGGGAAACATTTATTTTTAGTACCGATTATCATTTATGTGGTTAGCTTTGGTTTATCTGCAGCCGGACCGGGCGCGATCAGTGTGCAGTCGGTTACCGTTCTCTTTGCAGTCGCACTGGCGGTACAGATGAAGGTCAGCCCGATTCTGATGGGTGTCATGGCGATTCTCGGCGCGGTCGGCGGAACAGCTTCCCCGATTGCCCTGACAGGTATTATCGTAGGCGATATGATGACAGAGATGGGAATTGAAGGTTCCATCAACAATATTTTCATCGGTGTCAGCGTCAGCAACTTTGTGTGTGCGGCTGTGATGTATATTCTTTTAGGCGGCTACAAGCTGCGTGGTAATGCGGAGAGCGGCGAGAAAAAGGTGGAGAAATTTACACGGGATCAGTGGCTCAGCCTGTTTGCCCTACTCCTCATGGTTGTGCTGGTTGTCGGCTTCTCCTATGATGTAGGACTTATCTGCTTCACACTGGCAATGATTCTGATTTTACTGGGAACTGCGGATGAGAAGAAGGCAATCAAAGCCATTCCGTGGAGTGTCCTGATTCTGATTACAGGCGTCAATGTCCTGATGAATATCACCCAGACAATGGGCGGCATCGACCTGCTTTCCTCCATTCTGGCATCCTTTATGACGAAGCGGACGGCTGGTCCGATCATGGGCTTTACGGCAGGTATCATGTCCTGGTTCTCCAGTGCTAATGGTGTCGTATTCCCGACCCTGATTCCGACCGTTCCGGATATCGCATCCCAGGTGGGCGGCGCATCCATCATGCAGATTATCACTGCAATCGTGTGCAGCGCAACCGTTGCAGGTATCAGCCCGCTTTCAACCGGCGGCAGCCTGATTCTGGCAAGCTATGCGCAGGAGACGGACTGCAGTGATAAGGAGCAGCAGAAGATGTTCGGTACTCTGTTCGCACTGTCCGCGACGGTCGTTGTGATTGTGTGTGTACTGACCTTTATCGGAGTGACAAGTTTCGTTGGATAATTGACAGAGTTAAGAGGAGAAAACAGAAGTTCAGAAACCTGAATGCCGTTTTGAATGGATTTGGTTTTGAAAATGGAGCGGGCAGGTTTCTGAACAAACGTTAAGTGGAAGCTTAAGGAAAGGATAGGGAGAATCTACCATGAAACAGTTCGCATATGTAGGATGCCGCACCACAAAAGAGCGCAAAGCCCGCGGAAAAGGCATCCGTATTTTTGAAATAGAAAATGGAACCTGGAAACCGGTTGGACTTTTAGAAGGTCCAGTTAATCCATCCTATTTTTGCCTGAATGAAGCACAGGACATGCTGTATGCCATTCATGGTGATTACAGCGAAGTCAGCGCTTATCGAATTCAACCGGACGGAAACATTGTCTACTGCAATACAGTGGGCACACACGGAACGAATCCGGTGCATCTGGTGCTGGACCGAAGCGGAAAATGGCTGTATGTGGCAAACTTACAGACAGGCGCGGTTTCACTGATTCCGGTGCTGGAGGATGGAAGCCTTGGAAAAATCAAGGAATTGTATTTCATTTCCGGTAACGGCGGTCCGGGTTATATTTCCCATCCGCATCAGACGATGCTTGACCGGAGCGGACGCTGGCTGGCAGTTCCATCCCAGGGACGGCTTCAGGGGGTCGGAAAAATTACATTATTTGAAATAAACGGAACAGAAGGAACACTTCGCAAACATTTTGCCATCAAGGGACGCACGGGGGCAGAGCCGAGACACTGCGTATTTGCACCGAGCAACCGTTTCTGCTATTGCGTGAATGAGAAAGACAGCACGGTAGCGGCGTACCGGTTTGATGAGAATGAGGGAACGCTGGAGCCGATGCAGATTTTAACGAGTCTGCCGGAGGACTATGCTGGAGACGGCTGGGCGAGCGCGATCGACATGGATGCGGAGGGAAAGACCCTGTATGTATCGAACCGCAAGCATGATAGCGTGAGTGTTTACCATCTGGATGCTGAAACAGGCCGGATGCGTTGGATGCAGAACGTAAAGACCGGCGGCGAGCAGCCGAGATTCCTGACCGTCAGCCCGGATGGTGCGTGGGTCGTTGCAGCCAATGAGGTGACAGACACGATCGCATGCTTCAAGCGCAATGAAGATGGAAGTCTGCAGGAAAATCCGGTGATGGTAGAGACAGAAAGCCCGGTCTGCGTGGTATTTAAGACACGGTAGAAGAAAAAAGCGTTAAGAGAAAAGCGTGTGATGAAATCGTGTGATAGAGTCGCGGGAAAAAACGTGATATTTGAAACCCGGAAGTTTTTTTGGCGGAAAAATGAGTATGAACCGATTGGAATGAACAGAAAGGAGTACATATATGGTAACCTTACATGAGGGAAAACAGTTTATTATAAATAATGATCACATTGCAAGTGCTGAGGAAGCAGCGAAGCTTTCCGAGGAGGCAGCGAAGAAGGAAACATTAACCTGGCAGGTGCTTTCCAAGCACAATCATTCGGACAATATGGAGCATCTGGAGATTCAGTTTGATTCCATGGGTGTCTACGATAATACCTATGTCGGAATCCTTCAGACTGCCTATGCGAGCGGACTCAAGGAGTTCCCGATGCCGTGTGTATTTACCAACTGCCATAACTGCCTGTGTGCAGTCGGCGGTACCATCAACACCGATGTCCACAAATATGCAGAATCTGCCTGCCGCAAATCCGGCGGTATCTTCGTTCCGCCGCATGAGGCAGTTATCCACCAGTATATGCGCGAGATGATCGTTAACTCTGGCGATATGTCGATTGTATCCGATTCCCACACCCGCTATGGCACACAGGGTTCTGTCTCCATCGGCGAGGGCGGTCCGGAGCTTGCGAAGGCAATGCTGGGAAAATATTATGAGATTGATTATCCGGGTGTAATTGCCGTTCTTTTAACCGGTACCCCGAAGCCGTGGGTTGGTCCGATGGATGTGGCTTTAAGTATCATCGGCAAGGTATTTAAGAACAATTTCGTGAAGAATAAAGTACTTGAGTTCATTGGACCGGGCGTACACAGCCTGTCAATGGATTTCAGAAACGGTATCGATACCATGACAACTGAGTCTGCCTGCCTGTCTTCTGTATGGGCGACGGATGATAAGGTAAAAGAATATTTCGAGATTCACAAACGTCCGCAGGGCTTCAAGGAGATGGTTCCGGGCAATGCAGCACTCTATGACGGTGTGGTAGAGGTAAATCTGGATACCATCGTTCCGATGATTGCGCTTCCGTTCCATCCAAGCAATGCATATCCGCTGGCAGATGTCATCGCTGAACCGGAGAAATACTTAAAGATGGTCGAAAAAGAGGCAGAGCGCGTTTTTGAGAACAACAAGGATATCCACCTGGATCTCTGCTCCAAGATTCACGATGGCAAGATCAAGGTTGATCAGGCGGCGATTGCAGGATGTGCAGCAGGTTCCTTTGAAAATATCTATGCGGTTGACCAGATTGCAAAGAAGATGGACAAAGGACTGGGAACCTTCCCATTCAATATTTATCCGGCATCCCAGCCGATCATGTATGAGTTAAATAAAATCGGTGTCTTAAATGACCTGATGGGATATGGTGTGCGCGTGAAGACAGCATTCTGCGGACCGTGCTTCGGCGCATCGGATGCACCTGGAAACAATGATTTCTGTATCCGTCACAGCACCCGTAACTTCCCGAACCGTGAGGGAAGCAACCCGGCAACCGGCCAGATTGCATCGGTTGCACTGATGGATTCCAAGTCAATCGCGGCAACTGCATTTAACGGCGGTTACTTAACCTCTGCAGAGAGCTGCCCGGTTGTATTTGAGACACCGTCCTATGAATTCAACGAGCACATTTATGAAAATATCGTGTATAATGGTTTTGGAAAAGCAAAACCGGAGACAGAGATCGTTTACGGACCGTCCATCAAGGACTGGCCGGAGATGGAGCCGCTGAAAGAGAACCTGCTGTTACAGGTATCCAGCGTGATCCGCGACGAGGTGACGACCACGGATGAGCTGATTCCGTCCGGTGAGACGGCATCCTACCGTTCCAACCCGTACAAGATTTCTGAATTTACCCTGATCCGCAAGGATCCGAAGTATGTCGGCCGTGCGAAAGCGGCACAGGAGTATGAGAAGGCCCGTCTGGCTGGCGACAGCGCGAAGGCTGGCGAGTTCTATCAGGTTCTGCAGGCAGCAGGTATTACAACACCGGTTGAGGAGCTGATGCAGACAACGGGTATCGGTTCTGTACTGTATGCAAAACGTCCGGGTGATGGTTCTGCCCGCGAGTACGCGGCAAGCTGCCAGAAGGTGCTCGGCGGTCTGGCTGATATCTGTATCGAGTACGCAACCAAGCGTTACCGCAGCAACTGCGTTAACTGGGGCATCCTGCCGTTTACATGCGATGAGGATGAGATCAATCTGGAGGCTGGCGAGTATGTATACCTGCCGGGCATCCGCAAGGCAGTCGAGGACGGTGCAAAGGAATTTGAGGCAACCGTCATCGGAACGGACGGCAGCAGCCGGAAGCTTAAGCTGGATCTCAAGGATGTGACCGAGGCGGAGAAGGAAGTTCTGCTGGCGGGAAGTCTGATTAACTTTTATAAAAATGCGAAATAAAAATGGGAACGGGTCCCCCATCTAAGAGAATGGATGAATCAGTCGTGAAAGATTGAAACAGCAAGAAAGTGTGAAATGCTGTAAAAGAAAGGGGAAGAGAGTCTATGAGTATAGAAGAAATGCAGACGCAGAGAGACGCCGATTATGAAAAATATAAGGCAGAGGGACGCATCTGGGGAACAGTGCCGCGTGAGAAGATCGCGCGGATTCAGATCCCGCGTACCAGTAAAGAGGTAATTGACCGCTACTATGCGCTGGAGGACATGAGCACGGCGGTATCGGATATCCTTGATACCTACGGTATTCACGGCGCGGTGCCAAACACCTATTTAAAACCGGTCAAGGCAGGTTCTCGGCTGGTCGGAACGGCAGTGACCGTCCGCAGCATCCCGTCCCGTAAGACGGCGACACAAGGACAGCGCGACAAGGACAAGATTCTGATGTCTACCAAGGATATTTTCTATCTGGGTGAGGCGGGCGATGTGCTGGTGTCGGATTTCGGAGGCAATCTGGAGTATTCCAATATCGGCGGGCAGAGCTGCCATCTGGCGAAGGTACGTGGATTTGCAGGCTGCATCGCTTATGGAAGCTGCCGCGATACGGAGGAGATCAGCCGGATGAATTTCCCAGTATTCTCCTGCGGCGTGACGCCGATGACCGGAAAATACCGCATGGAATGCGCGGAGGTCAACGGACCGGTCAGCCTCTGTGGCTGTCTCGTCATGCCGGGTGACCTGATCGTCGCGGACGGCTCCGGTGTCTGCATCGTGCCGAATGAGCTGATCGAGGAAGTGCTGGAAAAAGCGGAGAAGTCTGCGGCAAAAGAAGAAGAATTTTCCCGGATTCTGGAAGCAGGCGGGGAAATTGAGGAGCTTAAGAAGGCGAAGTAGAGAGGTGCCGCAGCTGCTTTTGAGGGGAAAAGATTAAGGCAGGAACATTAGTAGATTACTTTAATAAAAAGAAGGATTTGTCTATCAAACTGAATGGGAGATAGGCAGGTCCTTTTTGTATTTCTATTTATTTATAGATTTAAGAATAAATGTAAAAAAATCATGAAATCATTGAATAAAATCCCTGTTAGTGTTAGAATAAATAAGATTGTATAACTATACCTATACGATCTTTTCGATCTAAAACATATCATACATTGAGCTATAAAAACGAAAAAAGAATGAGAAAGCAAGAAATAGGAGAGAAAAGCATGAATCTGATAGAGAAAGTGTTTGGTACCCACAGCGAACGCGAGCTGAAGCTGATCCGCCCGATCGTGGATAAGATTTTAGGTATGCGCGAGCAGATGGTTGCCTTATCGGATGACGAACTGCGCGACAATACGCGCAAGTTCAAAGAGCGCCTTGCAAACGGCGAGACGCTGGACGACCTTCTGCCGGAGGCATTTGCAACCGTGCGTGAGGCGGCGAGACGAGTATTAAATATGGAGCATTACCCGGTTCAGCTGATCGGTGGTATCGTCCTGCATCAGGGACGTATCGCAGAGATGCGTACTGGTGAAGGTAAAACCCTGGTTTCTACCGCACCGGCGTACTTAAATGCGCTGGCTGGAAAGGGCGTATTTATCGTTACCGTCAACGACTACCTGGCAAAACGAGATGCAGAGTGGATGGGCGAGGTTCACAGATTCCTCGGTCTGACTGTCGGCGTGGTTTTAAATTCAATGAATTCCGACGAGCGCCGGGAAGCTTACAACTGTGATATTACCTACGTTACCAACAATGAGCTTGGTTTCGATTACCTGCGTGACAACATGGCGATCTACAAAGAGCAGATGGTTATGCGGAATCTGGACTATGCGATCATCGATGAGGTCGATTCCGTCCTGATCGATGAGGCGAGAACCCCGCTTATCATTTCCGGACAGAGCGGCAAGTCCACGAAGCTCTATGAGGTGTGCGATATTCTGGCACGTCAGTTGGAAAAGGGCGAGGAATCAGCAGAATTTTCCAAGATGGCAGCCATCATGGGCGAGGAGATCGAGGAGACAGGCGATTTCGTAGTCAATGAGAAAGATAAAGTAGTCAACCTGACCGAGGCTGGTGTGAAGAAGGTTGAAGATTTCTTCCACATCGAGAACCTGGCGGATCCGGAGAACCTGGAGATCCAGCACAACATCATCCTGGCACTGCGTGCCAACTACCTGATGTTCCGCGATAAGGACTACGTGGTAAAAGATGACGAGGTTCTGATCGTCGATGAGTTTACCGGACGTATCATGCCGGGACGCCGTTATTCCGATGGTCTCCATCAGGCGATTGAGGCGAAGGAGCACGTACATGTGCGCCGTGAGAGCCGCACGCTGGCAACCATTACCTTCCAGAACTTCTTCAACAAGTTCAACAAGAAGGCTGGTATGACCGGTACGGCACAGACCGAGGAGAAGGAATTCCGTAACATTTACCAGATGGACGTTATCTCCATCCCGACGAACCGCCCGGTACAGCGTATTGATTACGAGGATGCGGTTTATAAGACGAAAAAAGAGAAATTCCATGCGGTTGTCGAGGAAGTGGCAGCAGCCCATGAAAAGGGACAGCCGGTTCTGGTTGGTACCATTACGATCGAGACTTCCGAGCTTCTGAGCAAGATGCTGACAAGACGCGGCATTCCGCATAAGGTATTAAATGCGAAGTTCCATGAGCTGGAGGCTGAGATCGTAGCAGATGCAGGTATCCACGGTGCCGTTACGATCGCGACTAATATGGCAGGCCGTGGTACGGATATCAAGCTGGATGAGATTTCCAGAGAACTGGGCGGCTTAAAGATTATCGGTACAGAGCGTCATGAGTCCAGACGTATTGATAATCAGCTGCGCGGTCGTGCCGGACGTCAGGGCGATCCGGGTGAATCACGTTTCTACCTGTCCCTGGAGGATGACCTGATGCGTCTCTTCGGTTCAGAGCGTCTGATGAATATGTTCAACGCGATGGGCGTACCGGAGAATGAGCAGATCGAGCACAAGATGCTTTCCAAGGCGATTGAGAAAGCACAGATGAAGATTGAGACCAACAACTACGGTATCCGCGAGAACCTGTTAAAATACGACGAGGTTATGAACGAGCAGCGTGAGGCAATCTACGCAGAGCGCCGCCGTGTACTGGATGGCGAGAATATGCGTTCCGTTATCATGAAGATGATCACGGATATCGTAGAAAACGCCGTAGATATGTCCATCTCTGATGAGCAGGAACCGGCTGAGTGGGATCTGTCCGAGTTAAATTCCCTGCTGCTTCCGGTTATCCCGTTAGAGCCGATTCAGCTGACGGAAGACCAGCAGCATATGAAGAAAAATGAGCTGAAACATATGCTCAAAGAGGCGGCAACGAAGCTTTATGAGACACGCGAGGCAGAGTTTACAAGCGCGGAACAGGTACGCGAGATGGAGCGCGTGATCCTTCTGAAAGTGGTTGATGCAAAGTGGATGGCTCATATCGACGATATGGATCAGCTGCGCGAAGGCATCGGTCTGCAGGCGTATGGTCAGAGAGACCCGCTGGTTGAGTATAAGATGAGTGGCTATGAGATGTTCGACAGCATGACGGCAGCGATCCGTGAGGATACCGTCCGTATTCTGTTCCACATCCGTGCAGAGCAGAAGGTCGAGCGTGAACCGGCTGCCAAGGTAACGGGAACCAACCGTGACGACAGCACCGTGCAGGCACCGAAGAAGCGTGAGGAGAAGAAGATTTACCCGAACGATCCGTGCCCATGCGGTTCCGGCAAGAAGTACAAACAGTGCTGTGGACGGAAGCTGTACGCGAAGAATTAATAGATGAAAGAAGGCAGGCTGCCGTGATTTTGCAGCAGTCTGTACAGAAAATTCCCGAAACTATGGCGAAATACCTGGTTCCGGGAATTTTTCCAAATATAAAAAAGAGTTACGGTCTATATGTGTGTGATCCGTAACAAAATATAACTGAAAGAATGCTGAACCGTTGAGGAAAATGGCAGCAGATAGATGAGAATGGAGAAGGTGAGAGCATGGTTGAATTAGATCAGTTTAAGTATACATTATCAACCTACGATGAGACGCTGAAAGAGGTCAAGGATTCCCTGGATCTGGAAAATAAGGAGCGCCGCATCACGGAGCTTGACAAATCAATGGAAGAACCGGGCTTCTGGGATGATCCGGAGCGCTCGACCAAGACGGTCCGTGAGGCGAAAAATCTCAAAGATACAGTGGATGGCTACAAGCACCTTGAACAGCAGTATGAGGATATCCAGGTCATGATCGAGATGGGCTATGAGGAAAATGACCCGGCGATGATTCCGGAGATTCAGGAGATGTTAGATGAGTTCGTCAAAGAGCTGGAAGAACTCCGCACAAAGACACTCCTGTCCGGCGAGTACGACGGCTGCAACGCGATCCTCAAGCTGAACGCGGGCGCGGGTGGTACCGAGGCGATGGACTGGTGCAGTATGCTGTATCGTATGTACCAGCGCTGGGCGGACAAAAAGGGCTTTACGACCGAGGTGCTTGATTTCCTGGATGGCGACGAGGCGGGACTTAAGTCCATCACACTGCAGGTCAATGGCGAAAATGCCTACGGCTACCTGAAATCGGAGAAAGGCGTCCATCGTCTGGTTCGTATTTCCCCGTTCAACGCGGCTGGCAAGCGTCAGACCTCGTTCGTTTCCTGTGATGTCATGCCGGATATTGAAGAAGATCTGGATGTGGAGATTAATCCGGATGATCTGCGGATCGATACCTATCGCTCGAGTGGTGCCGGTGGACAGCATATCAACAAGACGTCCTCCGCGATCCGTATCACGCATCTGCCGACCGGTATCGTCGTACAGTGCCAGAATGAGCGTTCCCAGTTCCAGAACAAGGACAAGGCGATGCAGATGTTAAAGGCAAAGCTGTACCTGCTCAAACAACAGGAGAATGCCGAGAAGTTGTCCGACATCCGCGGCGATGTCAAGGACATCAACTTCGGAAACCAGATCCGTTCCTACGTTATGCAGCCGTACACGCTCGTCAAGGATCACCGGACGAACGCCGAAAATGGCAATGTGAACGCGGTGATGGATGGAGATATTGATCTGTTTATCAGTGCGTATTTAAAGTGGATCAGCCTGAAAAACCAGAAGACAGAAGAGGCGTAAAAGAAGATAAATCAGCCTGGATTGGCGGCACAAAAGTTTGACAGAGAAGAAAACACTCTGTCGAGTGCCGTCAGTTCAGGCTGTTTTTTTACAGATACAATTCGATTATTATGAAAAAAATAGATTGCAGAGTGTCAATAAATGTGATAATATCTTCCTGGTAAACACAAATGTATTTCTGGTGCGTACATAAGCGGAGATGGAATGGAAGAAAAGACAAAGTATTATCTGTTAAGGCAGAAAGCAGTGCCGGAAGTCCTTTTGAAGGTGGCGGAAGCGAAGAAGCTCATTGCGTCGGAAAAGGCGATGACGATTCAGGAGGCGACCGACCAGCTTGGGATCAGCCGGAGTTCCTTTTATAAGTATAAGGACGATATTTTTCCATTTTACGACAACGCCAAGGGCAAAACGATTACCATGGTGCTGCAGATGGATGATGAACAGGGACTTTTATCGGATCTTCTTCATATCGTAGCGATTTACAAGGCGAATATTCTGACGATTCATCAGAGTATTCCGGTCAACAATGTGGCGACGCTGACACTCAGCGTGGAAGTCCGCCCGGATACCGGAAATATATCGCATATGGTCGAAGAGATGGAAGAAAATTCGGGAGTACACAACGTAAAAATTATAGCCAGGGAGTAAAGATTATGATTCAGGTAGCAGTGATGGGCTATGGAACAATTGGTTCCGGAGTCGTAGAAGTATTAGAAACCAACAAAGACAAAATCACAGAAAAAACCGGCAAAGAGATTGCAGTAAAATATATTCTGGATCTGCGTGAATTTCCGGGTGATCCGCACGAAGCGCAGATTGTTCATGATTTTGAAATCATTGAAAAAGACGAAGAAGTAGAGATCGTTGTAGAGGCGATGGGCGGCGTCAATCCGGCATACAAGTTTGCAAAAGCGTGCCTGTTAGCCGGTAAGCACGTTGTGACTTCCAACAAGGCACTTGTAGCGGCACACGGCACCGAGCTTCTGGCGATTGCACGCGAGAAGAACTTAAACTTCCTCTTCGAAGCCAGCGTAGGCGGCGGCATTCCGCTTCTGCGTCCGCTGACCCAGTCTCTTGCAGGCGAGAAGATCGAGGAAATCAGCGGTATCTTAAACGGTACAACCAACTACATCCTTACCAAGATGGCGAGAGAAGGTCAGACCTTTGAGGAAGCCTTAAAGAAAGCGCAGGAACTCGGATATGCAGAGCGCAACCCGGAGGCAGACGTAGAAGGCTACGATACCTGCCGCAAGATCACGATTCTTACCTCACTGGCAACTGGAAAAGAAGTAAATTACGAAGATGTGCCGACCGAGGGCATCACAAAGATTACCGATACCGATTTCAAATATGCGGCAAAGCTGGGAACCTCGATTAAACTGTTTGGAACCAGCCGCATGGAAGGCAATAAAGCCAGCGTCTATGTATGCCCGATGATGATCGGACCGGATCATCCGCTCTTTGCAGTCAATGATGTATACAATGCAGT
>UMFV01023620.1_pt1 | contig 23817 bp, 14 predicted proteins | sample 1965101 | NCBI WGS metagenome assembly UMFV01 (sample SAMEA4836055, study PRJEB28245) | human gut metagenome | biome: gut microbiome; material: fecal sample | place: Denmark | collected 2008 | reverse complement strand
AGAGCGCTCCGAGAAGCGGGATGTCCTTAAGCACCGGCACGCCGTTTGAAGCCTGAGACTTCTGTTCGTAGTAGTAGCCGCCTATTAAGAGCGACTGCCCAACTTCAACCATCGCTTGCGTATTGATCTTCGTCTGCTTGATGGGCGTTACCGTAATCGCATCGGAGTTTTCGCCGCCAATCGACTGATAGCCTGAACTGGAATCGCCTTGATCATCCTGCACACTCACGGCAAGCTTGATGGAGGTTTTGCCGCCTTCGTGAATGATGTGCGGCGTAACACGAAGCACCGTACCGGACTCTACTTTATAGAGATCAACGGCTTCCTGCCCTTTCAAAGGAATGTAGTAGGTCGTCGTGTTCTCAAGTACAGCCTGCACGTTGTCGACCGTGAGCACAGACGGTCTGCCGAGCATGCGGGCAGCATTTTTTTCTTCCAGCGCATTGATTCTCGCCATGAAGAAATCTGTGCCATGCGTATAAATTGTGGAGAGCAATGCCCCGGCCGCGTTTGACGTGGTCGTAATGACAGGGTTGCCGGCGCTGTCCGTCGAACCGCTGTTGGATGCTCCCAGACTGCCGCCGCCCTGCCATTTCCCGTTTGTCCCGCGGCCGCTGAAATTAACCCCTAACTCACGGCTGGCATTCGTGTCAATATCAACGATAGCCGCATGAATTTCCACTAGTTCCACGGGCTTGTCGAGTTCACGAATCACTTCCTCATAGTAAGGCATGCGAAAAGCAGAATCGGACACCAAAACCGCATTGACCCGCGGATCAGCCATGATGCTGATGCTTCCCTGCATGACAGGCGTACTCTGAGTGGGCGCAGGCGCGCTTCGATTTTCATTCTGCCGCGAAAGACCTGGAGCCCCCAGGCTCTCCACAGACTGCGCTGTACGGCGCTGCTGCGAAACCGTCGTACCGCTCACACTTTGTCCCATGACCATGCCGCGCAGTATGGAGGCGATGCCCGGCACAGTCACGGTCTGATCCATATTCTGGAGCGTAATGTCGTCTGCCCAGGCATATTTCACAGGAAAGACGCGCATGACGATCTTTTCGGTCTGGACGGCAAGATAGGCAGCCGCAGCCGTACGAATTTGAGCGAGATAGGGTTCGGGCCCAACCAACGTAAGCATGTTCGCATCGTTGTTGATCTTTACAGGCAGTTCGTCAGCGATGAACCCAGAGCGCCTCAGTGAGTTGACCAGATCTTCCGCCGATCCGCTCGGCACGGTCAGAAAATCCTTGCGCACCCGGTCTGAGGCATAAAAGTGAATGCTCGTACCGAGCACATACCAGCCGGCACCATAAGCTTCACCCATAGCGGTCAAAAAGTTTCGGGCACTCACCTTCTGAAAGCGGCCGCTCACACGCCCTGAAACAGTATCGTCGAATTCGGCTTTCAAACCCTGTGCTCGGGCAAATCCCATAAGCACGGTTTTAAGGTCCTGACCATTGGCATAGTAGGAGAACGACTTTTCGAATTCATAGGCAGACGCAGACGGCGGCAAAGCTGAGCCGGCAATCAGACAACCGGCAAGTCCGGCAGCAAACACCGAGCGAGACGTTCTCAAGAGCCATCTCACATCCATTCCACGGTCCGTTTTGCCCATCACGATCTGCGTCCTTTAGAAAATCAGCTTTCCAGGCATCCAGCCCGTCGCATCAAAGGAAAACAGAGAGCTGCCAGAAAAATTTGCATTTGAATCATCAAGGCGACCTCGCCACCAGGACTGATCGTTCAGGAACTGACGCACCTCGCTATTGAAATCTTCTGCCGAAGCCTCCAGCGAAATCCGCCGCCAAAGCGCCAAACGTCCGTCGTGAAGCGACAAGATTGAACGCTGAGCGCGCATCACCGCAGCGGCAGAATTCCCCAGCCGAACGAACTCATCCTCCGCCGAAACATCATCGTCAGCCGGCGCAGGGCCGAGATCTGTACTAATAATGCAGTTTCGGTCGTCTGGGCTGTGCAGATCCAAATCCAATCCGCCGTCAAGCAGGAAGTGATAGACCCCGTCATCATCAGGCGGCATGCTTTTCCAACCGGCGCAACGACACAGGTTTTCCACGGCGGATGCAAGGCTTATTGCCATACCTAAGTTCCTTCCTCATTACACCTGAAAGCAGCTGGATCTGTTTATGGCTGCAAGTTTATAGAAAACGGGGCGCTTAACAACTTGATTATGCCGCAAGATGCCTTGACAGACTCTGCGTTCTGTTCCTAGTGAATCTTCATACGCTTTGAAACGCGTGAAGATCTCTTCGACGGCATTTATGCATCACTGCGCATCTCTTGAGAGACGGCCGATTCTTTGGAGCTGCAGCTGTGCTGCAGCTCTCCTCAGGCTTAGAAGCACTGTCCCCGCCGAATAGATGCAGCGGGCAGCGGTCAAGCTGACTTACGCATGAAAACGGCACTCCCTCATAGAGCGAGCGCATCGCCTGAGGCAGCCGATTCTGCGGCGACACAGTCAATTGTGCATTCCAGTCACGTCCTATTCAGGGCCGGCACGGCATACGCCGCACCTCGTGAGTTCAATGAACTGGCATGGAAAATTCAGCCGCATTGTCTGCGATTCCCAGAAGGAATCGTCAGTGCGTGGTACGGCGGATGATCATATTTCCAAAGAACTGGAAGATGCTGATGATGGCGAGAATAATGAGCACCGTCAGCCAAATCATGTCGCGGTAGCCCATCTGATAGCCGTAGCGGATGGCAAAGTCGCCGATGCCGCCCGCACCGATCGCGCCGGCAATGGCCGTAATGCCCACAAAGCTGACGAAGGTAATCATCGTCACGCGGGTGATGCCCGGGATGCTTTCCCGCAGATAGACGCCGAAAATGATCTGCCGCGGTGAAAAACCCATGGCCGCACTGGCCTCTACGAGACCGTGGTCAATTTCGGAGAGCACCGATTCGATCTGACGCGCAAAGAAAGGCACCGTACCGAAAACGAGCGCAACGAAGCTCCCCGTCACGCCTGAACCGGTACCGACCAGAAAGCGCGAGAGCGGGATCAGAAGCACGATCAGGATAATGAATGGAATCGAGCGGATGATGTCGATCCCGCGGTCAAAAATCGTGAAGAGCGGCCGATTCTCAAGAATGCCGCCCGGACGGCACGTAACCAGCAGAACACCGACGAGAATGCCCAGAATCCATGAAAGAATGCCGGACACGCCAATCATTGTGAAGGTCTGCCCCAGGCAGGTCAGCAGTTCGCCGCCCAATTGCTTGAGGTTGGGCGCAAGAAAATAGATCCAGTCAAACATTAGAGAGCCTCCACGACGACGTTCTGGCTGCGAATGAATTCAAGCGCATCCCCTACAGATTCAGGCGTACCCGAGAGCGTAACGGCGAGTTTGCCGAGCGGCGTACCCTTGAGCAGCTCAACATTGCCGAAGATGATGTTGGCCTCCACGCCGAAGCGCTGGTAGAGCTCGACCATCAGCGGCTTTCCGGCCGAAGAACCCGTATAAGTGAGCAGATACACCGTCTGGCCGTGATTGACGCCGTCGCCCGAACGGGTTTCTTCAAGGAGCTCATAGAGATCATCGACATTCGTCGCTGTATCAATAAAACCCTTCGTCACCGGCATTTGGGGATGCGAGAAGATCTCGAGGATCGTGCCTTCCTCGACCACTCGGCCTTTTTCCATAACCGCCGCACGGTCGCAGATGTATTTGACGACCGACATCTGGTGCGTGATCACGACAATCGTGATGCCCAGCCGCTGGTTGACCTCCCGCAGAAGCTTCAAAATCGACCGCGTTGTCTTCGGGTCAAGTGCGCTCGTCGCTTCGTCGCACAAGAGCACCTTGGGATCATTGGTGAGCGCGCGGGCAATGGCCACACGCTGCTTCTGACCGCCGGAGAGCTGCGAGGGGTATGCATCCGCTTTATCAGAAAGCTCAACGAGTTCCAAAAGCGACGCAATCTTGGCCTTGCGTTCGGCAGGCGTAAGCGTCGTCAGCTTCAGCGGCATTTCGATGTTCTCGGTCACCGTGCGCGAGGGCATCAAGTTGAAGTGCTGGAAAATCATGCCGATACGCTGACGAACTTGACGCAGCGCCTTTTCGTCGAGCTCAGTGAGGTCGACCCCGTCGACGATCACTTCGCCTGAGGTCGGCCGCTCGAGCAAATTGATGCAGCGCACAAGCGTGGACTTCCCCGCCCCGGAAAAACCGATGATGCCGAAAACCTCTCCGGCGTTGATGGCAAGCGAAACATCGTCGACTGCGGTGACGGTTCTGCCGCCCGATTCAAACCGCTTGGTAATGTGATTAAGCTTGATCATTTGATTTTCTTGTGATTCAGGCTGATGAATGAGGGTTAATGCTGTTTTGCGGCCGAAGCCTGACGCACGAGCGCATCGGCATGATCAGCCTTGATGTCGGCAAGCAGCTGCGGATCCGTCAAGAGGTCAAGCCCCGTGAGCGCAAGCGCTTTGGCGCCCAAACCGATGGAAGCGAGTCCGAGCGCAGAGCAGGACGCCGCTTTGAACTCTTCACTGTGACCGCGCACGGGCACTTTACTGATCCGGATCGTCGGCTGAATGGTGGGAATCACCTGTGAAACATTGCCGACATCGGAGGAGCCGCCGGCTTTTTCTGCCGAATCCTCAACCTTTTCGCTGCTGCCCGTTTCGGCAAGCAGCTCTTCCATACGCTGGCGGTAGACGGCATCGAACTTAGGCGTGAGGATGGTATTTTCCACGCGGTTCTGCGAGGGCTTCATGGATCCCTTAGCCCCCGTCATCAAAGCTGCGCCTTCGACAATGCGTTCGACCTTCTGCCAAACCTCTTCGAGTACCGGCGCAGTTGCCGCGCGCAGATAAAACTTCGCCGCAGCGTATTCCGGGACAATGTTCGGCGCATCACCGCCATGCGTAATGATGCCGTGAATGCGCACATCGGTCGGGAGGTGCTGGCGAAGCGCATTGATGCCGTTATAGACCTGAATCAGTGCGTCAAGCGCATTGATGCCCTGCTCGGGCGCACTGGCAGCGTGCGAGGCCTTGCCATGAAATTCAATGTCTACCGGCGCACAGCCTAAGGAAGGATTCGTCAGACGGTGGCCCGAGGAGCTCGGATGCACGCAGAGCGCCGCATCCACATCCTTGAAAAAGCCTTCGCGAACGAAGCTTCCTTTGGCACTGCCGTTCTCGCCGCCTTCTTCGCCGGGCGTTCCATAAACGCGGATTTCACCGCCCGTCAATTTTGCGGCTTGTGCGAGCGCAGCGCCGGCGAGCGCACTGGTGGCGCCGAAAAGGTTGTGACCGCACCCGTGCCCGAGACCGGCCAGTGCATCGTACTCGGCCAAAAAGCAGAGAACCGGACCGGGTTTGCCGGATTTGAATCGTGCGTCAAAACCCGTAGGATGACCGGCCACATCCACCTGGACTTCAAACCCTTCATTTTTAAGCAGCTCAGAAAGCCGCTTGCAGGCAAAGTATTCGTGGTTGCTGGTTTCAGGATGCGCGTGAATATCGCGCGCGGCAGCCTGATAGATTGGAAGGCGCTTCTCGACAAACGCTTTGATGATCTGTTCGGGGGATTCGGTAGTCATGACGGTCGGCTTTCTTTTTGGAAGGGATGGATGCTGACGCTTTTTTTTGCGGAGCCATGCAGCGCTTTCAGATACGCCCCAAAAAACACTGCAGATGAATGAAGCGCAAAACCGTCCGGGCGCAGCAGCGCAGATCCGGACGGTTGAATGCGGCGGCGAAAAAGCATCGGACGGTGCTTTTTTTTTCTGAGCGCCTCTTACTTCAGTTTGTAATCAGCAGCGCCAGGCCAGACCGGCACGTAGGCGCCCTTATAGTCATCCTTGAGCGTCTGGGCAACATCCTGCGTCTGATAAGCGGCAACCACCTTCTTATAGACAGGATTGTCCTTATCGGCTTCGCGCGCAACGATCACGTTGACGAGCTGACCAAAGTACGGATTCGTCTTCGGATCCAGATTTTCCGAGAAAATTGAATCCGCATACGGATCGAGCTTCGCGGTAAAGGCATTGCCGCCGTTGATGACCGCCGCCGTCACATCAGGCAGGAGGTTTGCGAGCATGCCGGACTCTGCCTCGACGATCTGCACTTTCTTATTGAAATGCGTGATGTCGGTTTTATTCGGCACAAAGCCCTTGTCAGGATTGAGCGTGAAAAGACCCGCGGCTTCAAGCAGCTTCAGCGCGCGGCCGCCGTTGGTCAGATCCGCCGGAATGGCAATCTTGTCGCCGTCCTTGATGTCGGCAATCGCCTTGATCTTCTGCTTGTTGTTGAAGACGCGAAGCGGCGTCACAAGCGTGTCGCCGATGGCGACGATCTTGTAGCCGTTGCGCTTGATGTCATTGGCAAGATATGCCTTGTGCTGGAAGGCATTGAGATCAATTTCCTTATCTGACAAGGCGCGGTTGGGCGTTGCATAGTCGGAATACTTGACGAGCTCAACTTTGATCTTGTCTTTCTCAAGGAGCTTATTGACGGTGTCCCACTGGGCGTTGTATTCGCCGACAACACCTACCTTGACAGTTGTGATATCCGTTTTTTCATCACCGCCGCAGCCGGCGAGCGTGACAGAAACGAGAATGGCAGCGGCCGCAGCAGCAGCGCTCTTGGTGAATTTGGTCATGTCTGAAAAGTCCTTCTGACGATGTTCTTGATTCTTTTGTCTGAAAGGGAGCGCCGCGCGCTCCACGCCTTCGAAAGAGGATTTGCAGCTCCGCTCGAATTCCCGCGGAATCCGACGCTGCAGAAAATTGAAGGCGCACTTATGTGCGGAAGGGAACGGCCGATCATCCTATGAGGCAGCGGTTCCTGACGCACCCTCTAGCGCTCTGCATAAGCATCTAAAGGGTGCGTTCCGTAAGAATATCTGATGAGTCACTAGGCGTACTAAGCACAATTGCCAGGTATTGATGATGTTCGTCGAAGCCAAAGCGAACATTCGTTCATGTCTGCCTCTTTGCGGTCTCACTGCAGCGCTGGCGACATCACCCGCGCCTATTCGAATGCGGTCACAATGAGGCGCACTCAAAGCGCTCCCATCCCCGCACGCGACGCGGCTGAAGCATTCACCAGAAACCGGAGAAGAGCATCCGCATCCGGGTTGAGTTCCTTGAGATTGGGCACATGCCAGATACGAATCAAAAGCGAAGCCCAAGGTTCATCGAGCGTTAACGCACAGACTCTTTCATCCTTTTTGGCAGCCTCAAGCGGCAGAATCGTTACGCCGCGGCCTGCTGCTGCAAAATGAAGCGCACTCGCGCAGCTCTCCGTCCAAATCTTGACGCGGAGGCTGCCCCCGTCTTCGCCGCCTCTTCGTCTATCACGTGACGCAGCGCAGTATCTCGATCGAGTGCAATGAAATCGAAATCAAATAAATCTGCGAGCCGCACACCCTTTTGTCCTCTCAAGACCTTCCCTGCGAATGGGGGCGCCAAGTAATCCGAATGGTCAAATGACAATTGGGCTTGAATCGATACAATGCAGTGATGCCGTCTGTTTCAACGATGCCTGCGAGAGCTGCGGGCATCTTTTGCCAACGCAATCTTTATAGAAATACTGAGCGCCTGGCGCAGCCGCATATTGAAAAGAGTCTCTTTGACACTAACACCAAGGATTCACCCCCATGCTGCTTGACCATATCCTGAAGCCTCGTGCAGTCGCCGTCGTCGGCGCCTCCACTCGTCCGCACACGATCGGCAACGATCTTCTGAAGCGCCTGCTCGAATACGGCTTCAAGGGACATATCTACCCGGTCAACCCCAAGGGCGGCGAGATCGAAGGACTTCGCGCTTATACGTCCGTGAGCGAACTCCCCGACGGCGTGGATCTGGCGGTCATCGTTGTCAACGCGAAATTTGTGCTTTCCACCGTTGACGAATGCGCTGCCCGAGGCATCAAGGGACTCGTCGTCATTTCCGCGGGCTTTAAGGAAACCGGCGGCGAAGGCCGCGAGCTCGAAGAAGCGCTCGCTGCCAAGATCCGCGCCAACGGAATGCGCATGGTCGGTCCAAACTGCCTCGGCGTCGTCAATACCAACCCGAATGTGCGTCTTGATGCATGTTTTGCTGAAAGCCTCCCGGTTGCGGGCGATATCGGCTTTGTTTCGCAGTCGGGCGCATTGGGCGGCGGCATCCTCAACATTCTCAAGGATCTCAATGTCGGCTTTGCGCAGTTTATTTCGATCGGCAATCAGGCCGATGTGAACGCGGAAACGGCGCTTGAATACTGGGAAAACGATCCGGATGTGAAGCAGATTCTGCTCTACATGGAATCGATCCCGGATCCCGCGAACTTCCGCAAGCTCGCCACCCGCATCTCCAAGAAAAAGCCCATCGTTGCGCTCAAAGCCGGCCGTTCGGCCGCCGGTGCTTCAGCGGCCTCTTCGCACACGGGCTCCCTCGCCGGCGGCGACCGCGCAGCCGACGCGCTCTTAAAGCAGTCCGGCGTCATTCGCGAAATGTCGCTCAAAGACCTCTTCTCCACCGCCAAAGTGTTCGCCAACTGCCCGATTCCGAAGGGCGACCGCGTGGCGATCGTCACCAATTCCGGCGGTCCCGGCATCATGGCGACCGACGCGGTCTGTGAATTCGGCATGCAGATGGCCCCGATCAGTGACGAAACCAAGGCGGAACTGCGTTCCTTCCTGCCTGCAGCCGCTTCGGTGAAAAATCCCGTCGACATGATCGCCTCTGCCCCGCTGGAACACTACCGCCGTACGGTCGAAACGGTTTTGGCTGACCCGAGTGTCGACATGGTGATGGTGATTTACCTGCCGTTCCTTGGCCTCAAAGACATCGATGTTGCCCGCGAACTGATGCGAATCCGCGCTGATCATCCTGAAAAGCCCATCGTCGGCGTCTTCATGACCAAGAGCGAATTCTTCCAGCAGCTCTCCGAAATGAAGGTCACCGTACCCTTCTATATGTATTCGGAAGAAGCGGCAGAAGCTTTCTGCCGGCTCAACCAGCAGCGCCTCTGGCAGGCTCGTCCGGAAGGCGTGGTGCCGCAGCGCCCGATGGACGAAGATCGTGCGCTCTCGATCTTCAAAGCTGCCGCCGCTGAGGGCCGCCGCGAACTCACAACTCGCGAATCCCTCGAAGTACTTGACGCCTGCGGCGTGCGCACCTGCCGCAGCGGCATGGCTCACAGCGAAGCAGAAGCCGTTGAGCTCGCCGCCCGCGTGGGCTACCCCATTGTCATGAAAATGACGTCCAAATCCACCTCGCACAAGACGGATGTTGGCGGGGTGCGTGTCGGCATTGCCGACGAAGCACAGCTGCGCGCCGAATATCAGGATCTGCTGGCCAAGCTCGAGGCCAAGGGGCTCCTTGAAGGTCTCGAAGGCGTCATCATTCAGGAAATGGTCAAGAGCAAGCGCGAACTTGTCACCGGCATCGCCACCGATCCTCAAATGGGTCCGATGATTATGTTCGGTCTCGGCGGCGTCTTTGTTGAAGTCCTTAAGGATGTCGCTTTCCGCATCGCGCCGCTCACCGACATTGATGCTCAGGAACTCATCCATTCCGTCAAAGCGGTGAAGCTCCTTGAAGGCGCCCGCGGCATGATCCCTGCACAGATGGACAAGGTCGAAGACACCCTGCTTCGCATTTCGCAGCTCGCCGATCAGCATCGCTTCGTGAAGGAGCTTGACATCAACCCGCTGATGGTGAGCGATAAGGACGGCGAACCCATCGCTGTTGATGCCCGCATCGCTATCGACGTGGATGCCGTGAAAGCCCTTTGATGCTCTGTCCAGTCTCTTTGTGACTGCTCCCCGTCCAATCCCTAACAGGATTGGGCGAGGGTTCCAGGCAGTTTATGCTGAGGGAAGCTCGTGCCGAGGTTTCGCCTGCACTCAGCCGCTCCAAGAAGTCACAAGGATTTCAAAAATGCTTGATCTTCAGCGCTACGCCTTCTACGACGCCAAACGAACCATGCGTTTGACGCTCGAGCCGGTTTCCATCCTCGAAATGCTTCAGTATCTGCCGGGAGAATTGCTTTTCTCAGCACCGCTTCCTGCTGCCAGACTGGGTGTTCCCTGCGCATCGCCTGACGTTATGCATGCGCGCGCTGCGGAATTTGCGCAATTTGATGAAGAAACGGCTTTTCGCCTGTGGTTCAATCCCGAACCGTCGACCGACGGCAGAAGCGTTTACGTATCCGCTCCCGACGCACTGCCGGAGATGAACGGAGCGCCGGACTTCAGCATCGCCAGCGCAGGCTTTCTCATCGGCAGTACGCTCGAAATGCTTCAATGGGTACAAAGCCTCACCGGTGCGGAAACCCCTGACGAACAGCGCTCAGAGCTTTCCAAAATGCTTTCTGCAGCTTGCGAACCGCCGCATGCCGCAATTCTCACGGAACTCGCAAGCGGTACGGAACTGATGCGCTGGCCCGTGCAGTGCGGCAATCCCATTCGGGCACTTTCTCAAGCCGCCGCACAGTGGCCGGAAGTTAAGTTCGCCGAAGACGACTTCGAATTCACCTTGAAGCCCGATCTCATCCACGATCTGGGATGAGGGATGAGCAAAATCGAGAAGACGGCTCTCCGGGCACAAAAAAGCTCTGAAAAATCCCTCGATCCCTCAGAGCCTCGATGTACGCCATGCTCCGCCCCGCAGACCGCTGAGGCGAAGCATGCTTTTCACCCGATTATTGGCGCGACTTAATGACGTCTGCAATCGCCTTGGCAGCAACGGAAACATTGCGCAGATTCAGACCCGCAATGCAGATGCGGCCGTTGCGAACGCCGTAGACGGCGTGCTCTTCACGAAGCACATCCATTTCTTCCGGCGCAAGACCCGTGAAGGAGAACATGCCCTTTTGCTTGACGGCGAAGCTCATATCCACGCCTTCGGCCTTGCCGGCCTCAAAGAGCGCCGTGCGCATCGCATGAATGCGGGCGCGCATGCCGTCAACTTCCTTGCGCCAGGCCGCTTCGAGCGCCGGGTCGGCGAGAACTTCGGCCACAATCTGGCCGCCGTGGCAAGGCGGGTTGGAATATTCCTGACGAACGATGCGCTTGAGGATTGAAAGCACCACTGCCGTGGACTCCTGAGTGCCGCAGTAGATATGCAGCGCGCCCACGCGTTCGCCGTAAAGTCCGAAATTCTTCGAGCAGGACGTGGCGGCCATGAAGGTGAGGCCAAGCTCTGCGAAGAGACGAATGGCATAAGCATCTTCATCAATGCCGTCGCCAAAGCCTTGATATGCCATGTCAATCAAGGGAAGGAGATCCTTTTCCGCCGCGACCTGAGCAACCTCACGCCATTCCTCATGGGTGAGATCGAGCCCGGTCGGATTGTGGCAGCAGCCATGGAGAAGCACCAGCGTCTTGGGAGGAAGTGCCTTGAGCGCCTTGATCATGGCGTCAAAATCCACTGCCGAGCGGTCAGCCGAAAGGTACGGATACTTGCCCACAGAGAGCCCGTCAGCCTTGAAAATCGCAATGTGATTGCCCCAGGTCGGATCCGATACGACGGATTCCTGGATGCCCAGGAACTGATGCGCAAACGCGGCGCCCAGCTGCAGTGCACCGGTGCCGCCCAGCGTCTGGACAGTAGCAATCGTGCCGGCGGCAACTGCCGGATGATCCTTGCCGAAAACGAGCTTCTGCACGGCTTGACAGTAGGCGGGGAGCCCCGACATCGGCATGTAAGTACGCGGCTGATGACGGTTCGTCATTCGGCGTTCAGCCTCTTCGACCACCTCAAGGAGCGGCACCTTGCCCGCTTCGTTCAGATACACGCCGACGCCGAGATTGACCTTATTGGGACGCTCATCGGCCTGATAGAGACTGACGAGACCGAGAATGGGATCGTCCGGCATGGGGGCGAGAGCGGCAATATCGTTCTTAAGCATTTGATGCGTCCTTGCAAAAAACAAAAGAGAGCGGAGAGGACAGTGCGGCGGCACCCTGCCGTCAACTGTGCGAATGGATTGGAACATTATGAATAAAGCGCATGCGCTTTGGCGAACTGCGGCAGAGTCCGCCGACCTCTTGAGCGCAATTTGCGCCCTGCCCTTTGATGCTGTGCCGACCCGCCTCGGGTAGAGTGCTTATGAATACTTCGTCGATCGTCCTACACTGCTCAAATCCGATACGATGTTTTTGAGAATAATTCTCAATTAAAATATTTCTCGTTTTTTTCTTTAAGCAGACAAGTACGATGGATGGAGAACTCCTGGCCGTTCTGAAGTGGACCGCTGTCTATACGGGATTTACATTTTTGTGTACCGCCGCAGGCGCCGCAGCTGTATTTTTTCTTAAGCCCGATGCCAAGACTGAGCTGGCTGAAACGCTTTCACTCGGCTTTGCCGCCGGCATCATGACCGCAGCCTCTGTCTGGAGTCTGATCATACCGGCTCAGGAAATGGCGCAGAAACAAGGTGATACGCCGTGGCTGATAGCCTCTTTAGGGATTGCTGCCGGCGCGGGTTTCCTTAAACTCCTTGATGCCGTGCTGCCGCACCTTCACCCCGGCGCTTCGAAACCCGAAGGGCCTAAAACAAAGATGCACCGTGCGATGCTTCTTTTTCTGGCCATCACGCTGCACAACATCCCCGAAGGCGGATCGGTCGGTCTGACTGCGGGGCTTGCGGCCATTGCCGGCGATTCTGCTTCACTTTCTGCGGCTTTCGCGCTGGCCTTGGGCATTGGCATCCAGAACATCCCCGAAGGCGCCGCAGTATCCTTGCCGCTTGCCGGACAAGGCGTATCGCGCTGGCGGGCTTTTTGGTTCGGCACGGGTTCTGGCGCCGTTGAGCCGCTTTTCGGCATTCTCGCGGCCCTTGCCATTCCGCTCTTTCTCCCGGTGATGCCCTTCATGCTCGCTTTTGCCGCCGGCGCCATGCTTTACGTGGTGGTCGAAGAGCTCATTCCTGCCGCCCATTTGTCTCAGCATTCTGACGCCGGCACGCTTTGCTTCATTTTCGGCTTTGTCATCATGATGGCGCTCGACACCGCATTAGGCTAAAGCGACTTTTTATGTCGTTATACAAAAAATTTTAAAATAAGGCATTTTCAAAATAGTACAAATACGGTAGCGCTCGAAAGCCAAGAAGGATCATAATCAAATCAAGAAAGAAGACTGTAATCATTCGTCTTCCAAAGGACGCTGACCATCAGTCTTCCAGCACGGCGCCGCGGACAAGTCTCCCGCTGAGCGCTCCGGAGCCACCCATCATGAAGGAGTGTTCCATGCGCATTCTCGTACCGGTTGACGGCAGTATTCCTAGCCGCAGTGTTTTACAGTTTGTTTCCGGCCGCGCCAAGCAAATGCCGGTTATGCCTGTTGTTCAGCTCCTCACAGTTGAGCCGCCGGTTCCTTCAAGCGGCATCGGCACGATGATGGAGCTCGAGGCAGTGCGTTCGGCGTTTGCCGCCGAGGGCGAACGAGTGCTTGAATCTCTGCTTCCGATCGCAGGCGGCATTCCGCTTTACCGTGCCGTTGTCTACGGTCGCCCTGGAGAGGAGATTGCCAATGCCAGCGACACCTTCTGCGCCGACTTAATCGCCATGGGTACGCACGGCCGCACAGGCGCCTCCCGTCTTTTCATCGGTTCAACATCGCACTCGGTGCTCGCGCTTGTCGAACGCCCGCTCTTATTGATCAAGGGAACCCACTTCCCCGAACCGACAGAAAACCTGCACATCACAGTGGCTGTTGACGGCTCTAAATTCGGCAGTGCCGCAGCGAAATTTATCGTTCGCTCGCGCGACTTCTTTGGTCCCAGCCCAACGGTTGATGTCGTGAGCGTGCTCCCCGATATGGAACGCTGGCTTACCAACCACTCCGTCGGTTTCGAATCCATGGTTGACAAAACCCGGGATCGCTGGAACGAAGAAGCTGATGTGCTCTGGAAAGAAGCTGTCGCCGCACCGCTCGAAATTCTCTCGCGCGCCGGCATTGATGCCCGCGGCGTCAAATATTTCGGCAAACCTGCGGAAAAAATTGCCGAGCATGCTCGAAAGACCGGCGGCATTGTTGTCATCGGCAGCCACGGCCGCGGAAACTTCCTGCAGGCTGTGCTCGGCTCCACGGCTTCAAAGCTCTGCGCTGTCGTTGACCAGCCGCTTCTCATTGTGCGGATGCCCTCAGGTGCGCTTGACCCCAAAGCAGAGAATGATGACCTTCCCCTGACGCCGGAAACGGACACGGACGCCTGTGCGGAGCGCTCCGAACCGTCGGCGGCGTCACATCATGGTGAAACACCCAATCAACACTGACAGACACGAAAGAGGAGCGACGAAGATCGGTCGGAAACGCCCGGTGCTGATACTGTCAATAAGAGATAGTGAAGCTTTAGCGAAACAAAGCTTCTCAAAGGAGTGAAAAATGAGGATTCTGATTCCTGTAGACGGAAGCACATGCAGCCGCGCAGCTGTTCGCTTTATTGGCGCCCGCTCGAAGTTCATGGGCGAAAAACCGGACGTAACGCTGCTCAATGTGCAGCAGAACATTCCGGGAACGGTGATTGAGCATTTCAGTCTGGAAGCCGTTCGGTCCGTTTATGAAGCTGAAGGCAAGGCGATTGTTGAGAAACTCGTGCCTGAAATCGAGGCCTACGGTCTTGAACCGCATATGGCGGTGCGTATTGACGACTGCGGACCAGCTGTCGCCAAAATCGCAGTCGACGACAATATTGACCTGATTGCCATGGGCTCTCGCGGTCTTTCCCCCGTTAAGAGCTTCTTCCTGGGTTCTGTTTCCCGCAGCGTGCTTGAGCACACGACAACGCCCGTGCTGCTCGTGCGCGAAAAAGAGCTCCCCGAGCGCGAGAACCTTCGCCTGCTGCTCGCCGTCGACGGCTCGGATTACGGTGAATCGGCCGCAGCCTTTATTGCCGACCACCCCGGTCTTTTTGGTCCGAATCCCACTATTGACGTGATCTTTGTGGCGCCCGACTACGCCAAGATGGCGCTCGCGGAAATCGACAGTGTGACGCCCGCGCCTACGCTGAAGTTCTTTGAAAAAGAGAACCAGCTGGCTTGGGAAAATGCCGTGACGCCGGTGCTCGCCACGCTTCGCGATGCGGGGTTCGACGCCAAGGCCGTTAAACGCACGGGCGATGCGGCTGAAGCGATTGCCGCCTATGCCGGCGAAAACGCGGACCTCATCGTCATGGGTTCGCACGGCTGGGGCAAGTTCAAATCTGCAGTGCTCGGTTCAACCGCTGCTAAAGTCGGTGCCGCAACTGAACTCCCGATCCTCATCATCCGTACAGACAAAGACGTACTTCTCGTTTAACCGTCAAGTTTTCAAACTCAAAGGACATGCCACATGCGCATTCTTGTTCCCGTTGATGAAAGTCTGCACAGCCGCCGCGTGATCGAATTCATTTCGCACCGCGAAACGCTTCTCGGCACCACGCCGGAAATTGAACTTGTGAACGTGCAGTACTCCGTGCCGGAAACGATCATCCATCTTTTCGGCATGGAGGCGGTCAAACAGTACTACCTCGAAGCCGGGAAGAAGGTTTTTGATGAGCTCGGCCCGGAGACTCTCCGCCGCCGCGGCGTCACCGAACGCGTCCTTTACGGCGATATCGGGAAGACCCTTGCCGAAGAAGCTGAGGTCTTTAAGGCCGATCTGATCGTGATGGGCACCCGAGGCCTCAATCCCGTCAAGGGCCTGCTTCTTGGCTCGGTCTCCAACGACCTCCTTGCCCGCACAAAGGTGCCGATGCTCCTTTTGCGCGACAAGACGCCGCCCTTGACGGACAAGCTCCGTGTCGGCATTTTCGTTGACGGCTCCGACTACGGCGCTGCTGCCGCAGACTTTGTGCTGCGAAACCGTGAACTCTTTGGTGCAAAATCGGAATTTACCGTGGTGCATGCCTCCGCGCCGATTCCAGACCCCGTCGCGCCTAATCCAGTTTCGCCGCATATGCCTACGCTCACGCGACAAGAACGTGAAGCGGAGCAGCGCCGTGTCTTTGCTGACGCCGTAAAGCCGGTAATTGAACCCTTTGAGGCTGCCGGCCTTGCCGTGAAGGCTGAACTCGTCGTGGGGGACGCCGACCATGCCTTGGCCGACTATGCCAACAAGAATCTTGACATCGTGGTAATGGGCAGCCATGGCTACGGCAACTTTAAAGCGGCCGTTCTCGGTTCGACCGCCATGCATGTTGCTGCCCTGACGGAAGCGCCTATTCTGGTTATTCGCAAGGATTAATTCTTAGAAAGCGGTTCCAATGCGCAGATCGGTGCCGTCCTGGCCCGATCTGTTTTTTTATAAGAAGTCCTCAGCCTCTTTTCGCCCCGAAAAGTTATGCTCGGGCTCGACCAAAAACTAAGCGCGCCTGATGGCATCTGCCGGTCAGGCGCGCTTTTGGCTTTCGCTTAAAAATGATTAGAAGGCATAAAGAACGCTGATGCTGCCGGCGGCACCGCGGCGATCGCCAACGTAGCCTTTAACGCCGATATCTGCCGTCCACGGACTTGCTGCCGAAGGCTTCACGGAGAGCCCCAACTCAAGAATGCCGGTATTGCCTGAAAGCGAAGGCACATCCAGCGCTGCAGCTGAACCGCCGAAAAGAATCTCGGCCTCTGCATCACCGTCAAAGACATGTTCGTATGCTGCGCCGACCTTCCACGAAGTCGTTTCAGAGAAGTCGCCCGTCAGACGGCCGCCGATACGCAGTGCATGCGTTGAAGCTGAACTCATCGAAAGCGTTTCGCCGTAACCCGTGCCGAGATCGGTGTCATCGTTATCCAGATAGGTGACCGTATAGCGGCCATAGAGGTCGAGCTGAACCGGATCGAGTTTGAACACATATCCGCCGCCGAGATGCGCTGAGGCATAGAAAGCATCGGACTCAAAATGCGCCGAAGCGTTCCCAAACGCGCCGTCAAAATCGGTCGAAGCAGAACCCGCCCGCACTGAACCTTCAAGATAGAAGGGCGTCGAGAAGTCATAGCGCAGGGCTGCGCCGACGCCATAGTAATCATGGTCGGCATCGCCTCGCGCACCGTTAACATGAGAGTCAGAAGACGCCCAGCCAGCTTCCACAAAACCAGCAATCAAAGCGCCGCCCACTCGGCCTGCCGCACCGGCAGCCAAGGAAGTGCCGCGCAGGTCAACATGAGAACCGGTTTCATAGCGAGACTTTCCGCCGTGAATCGCACCGAAGGCCGTGAAGCCGGAAGCGCCCTGAGCGGCGCGAACCGCTGCATTCAGCCCTTCGTCGGCAATGAACTCTGCACCCTGATTCACAAACGCCACGGAGCCCAGGAAGGCTTCGGAAAGCGTCTTGGAATTGGTGTTGGCTTCACCCTTGCCGCTGATTGTTGACTCACCAATCTGAAGGCCGCCGGAGGTGATGCCCATGCCGTCACCCGTACCAGCTCCGACGTTGTAGGTGAAGTCGCCGGTCGGCGTTTCAACAACTACAACGATTTCTTTATCGGTCTTCACGGAACCGTCAATCAGCGTCTGACCGGCTTTGGCTTTCGCACGAATGCTCTTTGCATCACTCAGATCGATGGTTCCCTTACCGTCACCGACGGTAAGCACTGGTGCGTTCTGGTTGTCGGCAGCATTAAAGGTATAAGACTGAGCGGTGCCAGCCACACTGCCAACAGAGTTGACGCCGTTGAAAACAATAGATGTTTCGTCAGAACCTTCTAAATTCAATTCACCTGAAACCGTGGTGTCCGTTAAAGCCGCGCTGCTCGTGCCGACCGTACTGTTAACGCCGGAACCGCCTGTGTACACAGACCCAGACACCGTTGTTGCTGTGATCTGCAGCTGGGCGGATTCGACAGAAGAACTCTTTGCATTGTCGGAAGCAATACCGCCAGCGTAGACATTCACTTCTTTGTCGGATGATCCCAATTCGGCATTTGAAATAGTGAGAGCGGCGCTCTTAACGGCCGTTTCAGAACCGCTCCCGTAGGCATATCCGCCGCCGACAACGTCAGCATTAATAGTTGCACCGTCGATCACAACTGACGAAGTATCGGAAGTGGATTTTAATGTAGTTTTATCACTGCTTTGCTTATTCCAAGATACGCCGCCGCCAACCACTGCCGCAGAAATATTGACCTCGTCTCCAATCGCAAGGTACTTTATGGCTTCAACAGTACTATTCCCCGAGATGGAAACTGCGGATGAACCGACAGCGGATGTGGAAACAAATTTCCCCGTCTTGTCATAGGCGTAGCTAAGACCGCCGCCGATAACACCATGGACAGTTCCGCCCGTCATTTGGATTGACGCCTGTCCCTTAACATCGGCCGCCATTGTGCCAGAAGCGCCTTGCCCGATCTTGGAATGTCCGCCGCCGATCACAACGCCCTCGACGGTTCCGCCGGAAATTGTGACGGATGCATCACCGGTGACGGTATTGGATATCGTCCCTTGCAATCCGTTTACTTTGCCGCCGCCGATCACATTACCTTTGACAGTCCCATTTTGGATAGTGACGGAAGTGCTTTCAACAGTTACGCTAGCGGTGTTCGTACCTTTCGGATTGCGCTGCCGAACATAACTGCCGCCAATGACCTCATCACCCAGCGTCGCATTCTCAGCATCTACGAATACCGAACTTGTTCCGCTGATATTCGAACTTGATGACTCACCATCAAGCGTCAAATGCAGCAGACTTCCGCCAATGACGGATTCACTAGTCTTAATGTTCCCAGAACCCGTGATGGAGACAGAAGTACTGCCTGTGATCTTACTTGAAGTGGCGTAACCGTCCGAGCCGCCGAATCCCAAGAGATCCCCGCCGACTACGCGCCCCTTAATGTCAACAGCCTTTTTAGCGTCAATAGTGACTGAAGAACCTGATGACTCCGTCGACGACTGTTTCCCCAGAGCGGCACTGCCGCCGAAGACGCCGAACTCGGAAGAATTAAAGGTTCCCCCTTCAATCAGGAGAGAACTGACGCCGGTCTTAATGGAAAGTTTCGGTTTGGAGGAATCCGAATCAGCTTGTTTTTCACCATAGTTATCTGCAACACTGCCGCCAAAAACCGCTCCGGTAAACGTTCCGCCGGAAATACTAAGGGAAATATTCCCTGTTTCTGCAGTAGTTGAGGCTGGGGTGCCTTGACTCTTAACGCCTGTGGATTTCACACACGATCCACCGACCACACTGACCTTTTCTGCCCCGTTAATTCCCATACCAGCGCCAGTGACGGTTCCTCCTGAAATCACAGCCGTTACATCCCCTGTAATCAGGGTGGTCTTGTCCGAATTGTTGGCCTTGCTGCCGCCGATAAAGTATTCAATACTTCCGCCAGTCATAGTGACTTTGGTATCGCCGATTTTGACGTTGGGAGTCCCTGTATAAGTTGGTTGTTTGATGTGATTGCCGCCAATCAATTCATCAAATGTCCCTCCCGTGAGAGTAATATCAGTCGAATTTGCACTATGGTTGAAATTTGTAGTGTCGTTGACATTCTCTGCATGGTCTTAGTCCCACCCGCCGGTCAGTTTTCCGCCTTTATTTGGTGAGTCTTTGTTGTATTTAATCGGTTCGCCTTGTGCCTGATTGTATTTATAAGTGTCGTCAGCAAAAACAGATCCCATTGCCAATGCTGTCAACGAGGCAGCAATAATCGTTTTCTTCATCAAGCTCTCCAGTGAAAACAAGGGTTGTAGTCTCTTTTTCCCCCCCCCCCCCTTCTTCTGTCAAGCGTCTTGGTTTTCTGATGAACTCGGGCGTACTCCCGGACGATAAAAAAGAGCTTTCCAGTAATGAAGCAAAACCCATTATGATTGATGTTCCGTGAACATCAACTGTTTGATTATACGCAAAATTTGCTTGTATTACCGTAATCAAATGAAAACTATTGGCATTGCCTCTGCGCAATGGCTGTTGTTCAGCGGATCTGTCTTTAAGGGTCCGTTAGGTATACGCAAACAAGTGATTGTATACATTTGAAGCTGTATGATTCATCTTCGTATAACTATTGAACTCTGGCTGCGTAACTTCTCTCACTTTTCCCAAATTAATCATGAAAAAAGCACTAATCGCCATTGCTGCATTGACTGCATCCGCCCTGATCGCCGGCTGTGCCAATGTCCCCCGGGAAGCTCATCGCATCAATTTGATCACGCTCGATGAAGCAGAGGCCAACCACTGCAAGAGCCTCGGCTGGGTTGGATCGGTTTCTGTTCTCCTCATCAACGGCAAAGCCCGCAACACGGCCGTCATTCTGAAGAAAGCAGTCAAGATGCCCGGCGCGACGCACATTGCCTACACCAAAGGCGAGGCCGGCTATGCCACGACTCGGGCTCAGGTACTGAGCTGCCCAAACCCCAACCTGAAAACAAAAGATCCGGAAACGATGGCTTATCAGCGCGAATACCTCGAGCACGACTAACGCTGGAATCAATCTGCTCGACCGCTTACGCGATTCATCAGCTCTTTCGGGTTTGAGTACGATTCAAAACCATCCGCCCGCTGATTTTCTTCAAATCAACGGGCGGATTTTTGTGCAATTGAGCCTTTGCAATGAAAAGCGAATTCCGGAGAAGAGCTCAGTTTGAAACAGGTCTCCGGCAGAGAGACAGGCTCATTAATCCTTCTTTTGACGGTTGGCGAAGAAGTTTTCCTTTTGGATATCTGCAGTGCGGATCGTGAAGACTTGATTCATCAAATCTGCGGTCAGCGCCTCTGCATCCGCTATCACCTGAATGTTGAAATCGTCGAGCGACTTCTGAGCAGCCGCAGGATCCTTTTTCAAGGTCTTGACATAGCTGTCCTCAAAAGTCTTCATCCGGCCTTCGACCTCTTTTTCAAACTCCGCATAAGCCTTCTTCACAACGGGAGCGAGCGTCGGATAGTCCGTCATGACAAGCGTCTGAAGCTTGCGGAACTTCCAGTAAAGGCTCTTGTCATCGGCCTTGTCGGTACCCATGCCGAAGTGTTCCGGATAGGCACTCACGCCCGAATACACCGGGAAATAGACCGAGAGATCAGCCATGCCCATTGCCAGATAGGTCACTTCGCCGATCGCGCGCGGCAGCCATGGGCGCACCTGCATCACATGAGACTCATAGGTGCGGAAGACGCTCACCGGGCGGTAGGGTTCGTCGCCGCGAAGCCCCTTGGTGTACGGATCATGAGACTGCAGCTCTCCGGACTCAAAGTGATTGCGCATGATGGCCTTCAGGTCAGCAATGGTGACCTTCTGGTCGGGCGCGGCCCATACCGGGAAGCTTCGGCCGGCCTGCAACGGCTGCTCGAGACTCGGCGTCAGCAGTTTTTGAATCTGCCAGACGCGCGGATCGTTGTAGTCGCGGTCACGATCATCATCGCGGCAGTAAGCCTTGGAAAAATTGAATTCTCCATCTTTCTTCGGGTCGTAGAAGCCGTTCTTTACAGCGAATTCAACGAGCGTTTTGGAAGCCAAAAAGTCCGGGCTCTTCGGATCGTACTTCTGCAGACGTCCTTGGTTGCCGGAAGCAAAGTATTGGTTTTTCGGTGCGCGCTGAGCGAGCCACTGGTGGCCCGTGCCCGTTTCGAAGTACCACACTTCCTTTTCATCCATCAGCACAACGCCGAAACCTTCTCCGGCACCCTTGGTTTCAACGATGGATCCGAGCAGCTGCACGGCTTCGCGAGCGGTTTTAGCCACCGGCAGAAGCACGTCCGGAATGTCATCTTCGGTGATGCCGGTGTCCTCAACATAGGGATCAATCTTCAGAGCATCATCGCGCGCAAAGATTGATTCCGTTCCCGAAAAACCGACGCCCGCTTCATTCCAGCCCGTTGCTCCGTGCACTTGGGTCTGCCAATTCGGCACCGTGGTGAAGCGCATGGCATTTTCCGGCAGCGGATACTCAAAATTGTTCGCTCCGTGGTGATCGGCTGTTCGATACATGCCTTTCTGCCCTTTCTTGGCCGGATGAATCACCAAATGCTGCGCTTTCAGTGCGCTGCTGTCAGCCGAGCGGGCAATCAGGATTGAACCGTCGGACGTGGCATCTTGCCCGACCACAACCGTGGTGCAGGCCAAAGCAGAACCGGCGATGAGCGAAGCAATGGCACCGGCGAGCGCAGCAATGCGAAATGATTTCATTAAAAATTCTCCTCATATGGTGGATCCCGAATCAACGCACTCCCCTTGGTCATCGCAAATGGGCAGGGAACCGCACTGCGAGGGGACTGCAGCGGCAAAACCTCAGTCGTGCCGCACTGTCAACCAGGACCCCGCAAGGCTAATGCTTCTAGGTAATTTGTCGTATAAGGACTTCTCCGGTCTTGCATATTGCTGTGACTTCCGTAGCGCGCTTTCAAAAAGCATTAAAAAAAGATCCTGCAGACGATAAATTTGTCTGCAGGATCTTGATTGAAATGTCTCCGAGAGGCGTGCAGCGCACGCCTTCAAACTGAGAATGTGTTATTTCGCGTAGGATGCAGCCGATTCAGCAGCCACAACACCCGACACGATGGCCCACGAATTCATCATGGCAGTCATGGAGTCGGCGCCGTTCGCGCCGCCCACCACGCAGCCCGCGCCATAAAGACCCGGGATGGCAGAACCGTCCTTCTTGAGGATACGCATCGCGCCGTCAGCCTTGAGGCCGCCCAGCGTGGTCTGATAGCGAACCTTCTGCTCCACAATGCGCCAGGTGCCGCCTTCAGCAAGACCGCCCGTCAGATGGCGGCTGAAGTCCTTGTCGGAACCGGCCTTCACCATATCGTTCCAATGTTTAACGGTCGCCTCAAGCCCTTTCGGATCAATGCCCATTTGTTTGGCAGCATCTTCAAGACTCTTCGAAACCGCCATCACCGGATGACCATTGTTGACGATCTTTGTCCATTCGTTAAGCGACTCGGCGCTGGGCACGAGCTTATCTTCCAAAGACTTCGCAACGTACTGCTTCCAGGCAGCATCATCCATGACGATATAAGCAATAGAACCGGGCTGCTCGATCGTCTTATCCGTCAGAACGCCCAGTCCGGCATTCTCGTCGACAAAGCGCTTGCCGTCACGGTTGACGTAAATAGCGCCGCTCTTTTTCATGGTGTCGGTCGACGAGGCCGTTGCAGCCAGGCCGTGATGCGGACGCGTTTCAACGCCCTGCGGATACTGCTTCACAAGGTCCATATTGATGGTTGCGGCACCGATGGCTTCACCCATCTTGAGGCCGTCGCCCGTTTCACCGTCCACGCCATAGAACAGGAAGCTCTTCATCTTCGGGGGCAGCAGCGACTGATCCGCGCCATAGCCGCCGGAGGCGAGAATAACCGCCTTGGAGGTGAGCTCCACCGTATTGCCGGCAACATCCTGAGCCTTCACACCGACCACTTTGCCGTCCTTTTCAATGAAGGACTGAGCACGCGTTTCAAGCATCAGCTTCCCGCCCATATCGAGGAACTTTCCTTTCATGAGATTAAGGAAGTTGACCGAGCGCCCCTGGACGCCCAACTGACGGTTTGCGGAATGATCCGGGTACTGCGTGGCGGCCGGACCGTACGGAATCTTCATGTCGTAGATCAGCCAGTCGACTACGCCGCCCACCTTCTCCGTCACCATCTTCACGAGCACCGGATCATTGCGGTTCTTGCCGACACGGAAGATGTCCTTATAGGCAAGTTCAGGCGAGTCCTTCGTTTCCTTCATGACTTCGCGCTGGTAGCGCGAGCCGGTGGCGATCAGCGTGCCGGCATTGAGCACCGTAGCGCCGCCGATGGTCGGCATCTTTTCGATCAGGATGACGCTCTTGCCGAGCGTCTCGGCCTTAACCGCTGCAGAGATGCCTGCGCCGCCGGCACCGACAACCACGATGTCAGCAGATTCCTTGATGACTTTGTGAGCTGTCTTTTTCGAGACAACAGCA
>UMFV01000830.1_pt1 | contig 24764 bp, 29 predicted proteins | sample 1965101 | NCBI WGS metagenome assembly UMFV01 (sample SAMEA4836055, study PRJEB28245) | human gut metagenome | biome: gut microbiome; material: fecal sample | place: Denmark | collected 2008 | reverse complement strand
TATGTCCGTCTGGCTTTTTGTGGGAAAGCAGTACTACCGTCTCGACGTGATAAGTGCTCGGAAAAAGATCCACACACCCAATCCGTTCTACCTGATATCCTCTTCCCTGCAGAAGCTCCAGATCTCTTGCCAGGCTGGTCGGCTTGCAGGCAATATAAACCATTCTTTCCACACCAAAATCAATGATCTTTTCCAGTGCTTTCGGATGCACACCGTCTCTTGGTGGATCCAATACGATCAGATCCGGTACTTCACCCAGATCATCGATTACTTTCAACACATCTCCAGCCCAGAAGGTACAGTTATCGAGTCCATTTAAAGCAGCATTTTCTTTTGCAGCCTCTACAGCCTCTTCAACGATCTCCACACCTACTACTTTTTTTGCCACTGGTGCAAGGATCTGTGCAATCGTTCCGGTTCCACTGTAGAGATCAAAGATTACCTTATCTTTCGTCTCACCGATATAAGATCTTGCTGCCTCATAAAGCACTTCCGCGCCAAGGGAATTAGTCTGGAAGAAAGAAAATGGTGTGATCTTGAACTTCAGTCCCAGAAGTTCCTCATAGAAATAATCCTGTCCATATAAAATTTTGGTTCCTTCATCTTTTACCACATCCGCAAGGCTGTTGTTGGTTGTATGAAGAATTCCGGCAAGCTTCCCATCATAAGAAAGACCGGTAAGCTTTTCCACCAGTCTGGCTTCATCTAGCTGTGCCTCCGATGTTGTTACCAGATCAATCAGAATTTCTCCGGTGCGAACTGCCTTTCTCACAAGAAGATGACGGAAAAATCCAGTATGGCGCATTCTGTGATAATACGGAAGACCTGTATCTGTCGCAAACTCCAGAACAGCCTTTATAATTCGTCTGAAATCCTCATCCACAATCTTGCATTCTGTAACATTTACAATATCGTGAAAGCTGCCTCTTTTATGCATGCCAAGTGCAAGAGGTCCGTCCTTATATTCGTCTCCAAAAGAAAATTCCATTTTATTGCGATATGCCTCTCTGACCGGGCTTTCTTTAACACCCTCCCAGATATAATCACCATCAACCGCCGCATCCATCATTGCATGGATCTGCGCTTCCTTCATCTCCACCTGCTTTTCATACGGCAGATTCTGATAAGTGCATCCGCCACAAACTCCAAAATGCGGACATGCCGGCTGACATTCTTCCGGTGAATGCTCCAGAATTTCCAGAAGCCGTCCCTCTGCCTGACCTTTTCGTATCTTATTCACCGCGAAACGCACCTTTTGTTCCGGAACGGTATTCTTCACGATCACTTTTTTTTCTTCGTCCTCTACCACGGCAAATCCTTTATTCGGGAAATCTACCCTTTCTATATATCCTTCTAATATCTGTCCTTTTTTCATCTATCTATATACCCTCACATAGAAAAGGCAGGAATCTTTGACAATTCCTGCCTTCGCTGCTTTCTTAATATTACTGTACTTCATCTTCATCACTGAAGAAATCATTGTCGAAATCATCGTCAAAATCTTCTTCAAAGTCTTCCAGATAATCCGGAGTAAAGAAACAATATACTGCATATGCAATTGCTGCAACTGCTGCTACCGCACCGATAATTGCAAGAATCCAGAGAACAGTTGTCTTCTGATCATCATCTTTCTTATGCATCATATCGTTGAGTTTCGTTGTTGCAAGTAATTCTTCGATTCTGTTCATCTCCATACACGCCCTTTCTGCCGTCACTCTCTGCTTCGGCTCACTCATTGTTTATAGCTAGTATACCACAAATCCATGCATAATTTCCACCATATTGCACAGATTTTCCGAAAAAGAATGTGTTTCTTAGGCACATAGTGCAATTTTAGTCAATTTTCTGCAGTTTTGCAAACATGGCAAACATCTTCTTCGTGCCCGCCGTATCAAAGTCCACAGTCACTTCATAGTCTCGTCCGCCTTCTGTGATCTGTGTCACCAGACCTTCCCCAAACTTAATATGACGCACTCTGTCCCCCACATCATATCCCGGACCTTTTCCCTTGGTCACAGTAAACTGCTGTGCAGGCTTTGTCGCTGCGAACGCTTTTGTCGCAAATGCCTGCTTTGCCTGACGGTAAGTAGATACCTTTGGTTCCTCCTCTGTCTGCTCTTTTTTGAACAGGGCACCGGTAGAAAGCAGACTCAGCGGAATCTCTTTTAAGAATCTGGACATCTTATTATACTGTGTCTCACCATGTACCATCCGTCGTCTTGCACAGGTCAGCGTCAGATTCTCCTTTGCACGGGTAATTCCCACATAACAGAGTCTTCTCTCTTCTTCCAGCTCTGCCGGATCATCTGCCGTGATCGTCATATAGCTTGGGAAAATCCCATCTTCCAGGCCGGCGAGATAGACATGTGGAAATTCCAGGCCTTTCGCACTATGTAAAGTCATCAGCACCACATAGTCCGTCTCCTCATCAAGACTGTCGATATCTGCAACCAATGCCACTTGCTCCAAAAAACCGGAAAGTGTCGATTTTTCATCTTCTGCTTCACAGGACTCCTCGTATGCAACAATTTTATTCCGAAGCTCTTCAATATTTTCCAGACGGCTTTCTGCTTCTTCATCAGAATCTGCCTGCAGTTCTTCTACATATCCAGTTGCATCGATAATCTCATCCATCAATTCCGCTACACTCATGCGTTCGCCTTCGGCTTTAAAATGCTCAATCAGGGCTGCAAAGGATTCGATTTTGCCAAGCGCACGTCCGATTCCCGGAACCGATCCTGCAGCCAGGATTGCTTCATAGAAACTGATCTCCCGTTCCGTTGCATAATCCTGCACCCTTCCGATAGTTGTCAGTCCGATTCCCCTCTTCGGTACATTGATGATCCTCCGTACTGCCAGATCATCTTTTCCATTATCTACTGTTTTTAAATATGCCAGCAGATCCTTTATTTCGCGTCTTGCATAGAAGTTTACTCCACCAACGATCTTATACGGAACATTGGATACCACCATCTTTTCCTCGAATATACGTGACTGCGCATTGGTTCTGTATAAAATAGCGAAATCCTTATATTCTCTTTTTCCACTGTTCACCTTGTCTTTGATATCACTGACAATATAATCCGCCTCATCGTAAGCAGAATCAAACTGACGGAACTGAATCTTCTCACCCTCACCATTCTCGGTCCAGAGCGACTTCTCTTTTCGTCCTGTATTGTGACGGATCACTTCATTTGCGGCGTTCAGGATTGTGGATGTGGAACGGTAATTCTGTTCCAGCTTGATCACTTTCGCATTCGGATATTCTTTTTCAAAATTCAGGATATTCATGATATTCGCACCCCTGAATTTGTAGATCGACTGGTCGTCATCACCAACTACACACAGATTCTGATACTTACCGGCAAGAAGGCTTACCAGCTTAAACTGTACCGTATTCGTATCCTGATACTCATCCACCATGATATAACGGAATCTTTCCTGATAATACTCCAACACGTCCGGCTGTGTCTGAAGAAGCTGTACTGTCTTTAAAAGCAGATCGTCAAAATCGAGTGCATTGTTAGCTTTCAGCTGCTTTTCATACTCGGTATAAACCTGTGCAATCTTCTTTTTCGCCCAATCCCCTTCCGCACGAAGTGTCATCTCTTCCGGTGTGACAAGCTCATCTTTTGCAGAAGAAATCGCACTAAGAAGCGACCGTTCCTTAAACATTTTCGTATCAATCTGCAAATATTTACACACATCCTTGATCAGTGTCTTCTGATCATCTGCATCATAAATCGTAAAATTTGTATCATACCCAAGCCGGTCAATATATCTGCGCAGGATCCGCACACACATTGAATGGAAGGTGCTCACCCAGATACTCTCCGAACCGAATCCAACAATCTGATCCACTCTCTCACGCATCTCCCCGGCTGCCTTGTTCGTAAATGTGATCGCCAAGATATTCCATGGGTTCACACCTATCTGATCGATCAACCAGGCAATCCTGTGTGTAAGGACACGTGTCTTACCGGATCCTGCTCCGGCAAGGATCAGAAGCGGGCCCTCTGTATAGAAAACGGCCTCCTGCTGTCTGTCATTTAATGTATCATAAATACTCATATTTTTGTTCCTCTTTCTTCTCCTCTCTCGAGGCTCTATTGCATCATTATATTATAAAAAAAGTGGGGTGTCAAAGAATCTCTCGTCCCTATTTTTCGTCGTAAAAATAGAAAAATCCAGCTCCTTTTTTCTTATCTGTAAAATTTTGCAAAATATCTGGACTTTAAAATTTTAATGTGCTAATATGTCATTGTATGAATGAGTGGGGCAGTTTATGTCACACTCTTATTGATTATTTGTCATGGAGGGATAATATAATGAGTAGAAAAATCAGAACAGAAGCGGTCGATTCTTTATTTGATGCCGTTCTCAGTCTGAAAAGCAGAGAAGAATGCTACACATTCTTTGAAGATGTCTGCACGATCAATGAGCTTTTATCGCTTTCACAGCGTTTTGAAGTAGCTAAGATGCTACGTGATCAGAAAACATACCTGGAGATTGCAGAAAAGACTGGTGCTTCCACAGCAACAATCAGCCGCGTAAACCGCTCTCTTAATTATGGTAATGATGGATACGATATGGTATTTGAGAGACTTCAGGCAGGGGCTGAAGAATCCGAATCTTAATTTTACAGACACCGGCAGGAGTTGGTAGTAACAGCTATTGCCAAACACATAATAGCAAAAAGGAACGAATTTCAAAATCTGAAATCCGTTCCTTTTTTTATTCTTCTTAAAAAAGCTAACGCTTTTATTTTTTCTTATTCGGCTTTGGAAGTTCGTCCACCATTTTTTCAATCAGTTGCTTTTTCACATACACATCAAAACTGAGATTACAGATAAAGGCAAACTTCTGAAGCTGTTCTCTTTCTTCATCATCCACACATACAAAAGAATGCTCAGCAGTCTCATACGCCTTACGAATACTATCCTGCAACTCTCCGATCCTGCTTTTTTCCATCTTACAGACTTCTTCATAGATACTTTCCATGTCAAATTCCGAATCCACAGCAAAATATTTGTCTGTCAGTGGCTTTAACAAAATCTCAATATCTTTGATTGAGAGCAGGTTCTTAAAATAATAGACAAAAATTAAAACCAGAAGGTGCTCTTTGGAATACTTTTTCTTATTCGGAGGCGGAAGCAGATTGTTTTTCGCATAATTATTGATCATCGTTTTCGTCAGGATCTTATCATCCTCATAACGCTTCGTCGAACTGAGCTGTTCCTCCATAAAAGTTGTTACCTGATCCATATATAAATCTATATTCGGAATATCTACCGGATGAATATAATCAATTCTGCCGACACTTTCCAGGATACTGTTTAATAAATCTTCCGTATTTATCGTCATTCTTTTTCACCTCAATATAGATATTATATAGTATTAAAAACTAGATATCAAGTCTTTTCTCTATCTTTCATACAGACTTTTTTAACGTAAATGACGTATTAACAATTCACTTTTTTCTGTTTCCACATATTCCGTTTATACTGAATACATGATTTCAGAAGCTCTGCAGAAGTATTAACGATCAGTTCTTCCGGAAAATGACTCTCCTCGATCACCGGAAGCGCATAACTGTAATCTGCAAGATCTACATCCATATGTGCGTCGCTTCCCATCGTAACCGGAACTTCGTATTTCTTACAGTATTCCAGCATTTTTAAATCATTTTTCCTGGTATCCACGCGGAATCCGCCAGGTCTTAACGAACCGTTATTTACCTCCAGAACGGTTCCTGTCTCTTTTGCTTTTTTGGCCAGCTGTTCATAATCCACCGGATATCTTCCGTCATCCGGATGTCCAATAATGTGAATCAGCGGATTCTCCATTGCCGCAAGGTATGCCGCCGTGATTGCCTCTTCCGTCCGCTCGCCTTTATAACAAGGTCCATGAATACTTGCAATTGCAATATCCATCTGACAAAGTGTGCTCTCCGGAAGGTCAACCTCTCCCTTTTCATTCATAATATTCAGTTCCACACCCATGAACAGTCTCACGCCGTACATTTCACGCGGTACGATATGCAGATTCTGGAAATAGAACTCATGACAGGTTCCCGGCATCTGCGGTGCATGTTCAGTCAGTGCAAATGCCTCCAGTCCTTTCTCTTTCGCCATCTGTGCCATCTCACGTATCGTATTGTATGCATGTCCGCTGACAATGGTATGTGCATGTGTATCTAAAACTATTTTCATCGGTCTTTCCTCCTGCCTGCTCTTTGTCTGTGTTCTCACAGCTCATCTTTTCTTATATTCTTATGATAAACTGATTCTTTCTTTTTTACAATCCGTTTTTCCCCACTGTTTTCATTTCTAAAATTTCTATAAAATGTGCAGTGTTTTTGTTGTCACATGGTACAATAGACTATAAGAATATTTAACGAAAGAGGTTTTTTTATGAATCTTTTAGCAGCACTTGCAAGTGTACGGATCTTTCCCAGAAAAGTTTCCCATCAGACACTGACTACCCGTTGGGGAAAAGCTCTTGATCCGCAGCACATACTGGAAGAATATCCACGTCCGCAAATGATCCGCGATCAATATATCAACCTGAATGGAGAATGGAATTACACAGTTCTTTCAGAAAAAAATACCATAACCAAAGAAGGAACTCTTCTCGTTCCTTTTTCTCCGGAAGCCCCTCTTTCCGGTGCCGGTTTCCAGTTAAAGCCGCACGAAAAAATGCTCTGTGAGCGCCTGCTGTCAGTCAAGTGCCTTCCTTCCGACGGATCCCGGTGCATCTTGCATTTTGGTGCAGTCGATCAGTATGCGAAAGTTCTGGTAAATGGAAAAGTAGTTGTCTCACATATCGGCGGATATCTTCCATTTTCTGCTGATATCACAGATGCTCTGCAGGAGGGTTGCAACACTCTGACTGTACACATTGAAGACCGTTCCGACACTTCTTATCACAGTGTTGGAAAACAGAAATTAAAGCGTGGCGGAATGTTCTACACTGCCCAGAGTGGAATCTGGCAGACAGTATGGATGGAATGGGTTCCGGCTGTCTATGTCAAAAAACTGGAACTCACCCCTTTATATGAAAAAGAGACGGTACATGTATCCCTTCTTTTAAATCATCCGATTTCCGGATGCAGCGATGCCGAAGCGGTTGTCTGTCACGTCAGAGACATGGACGGTCGCCTGATTTCCAAAGGGATCTGCACCAATCAGTCTGACTCTCTTTGCTGTTACTCCTGCTACTGTGACGTCAACAATATGCATCCCTGGAATCCTGATGATCCTTATCTTTATACAATTGAGATACAAGCAGGCGAAGATAAAGTCACCGGCTATTTTGCAATGCGTACCTTTACCATCGAACCGGATAAAAAAGGACTTCCCCGCTTCTGCCTGAACCATGAACCACTTTTTCTGAATGGAGTCCTGGATCAGGGATACTGGCCGGACGGGCTTTACACTGCACCATCTGATGAAGCGCTGATCTATGATATCCAGACCATGAAAAATCTCGGCTTCAACATGATCCGTAAGCATGTAAAAGTCGAGACTGCAAGATGGTATTATCATTGCGACCGTCTTGGAATGATCGTCTGGCAGGACATGGTAAACGGTGGCACCTACAATGCTCCGTTCATGACCTGGCTGCCTGCACTCTTTCCAAAATTCAAGCTTCACACCAGTGACCGGATTCATCCTCTCTTCGGCAGGAAAAATGTACATGGCAGAGAAGAATTCATCCGTGAATGCAAAGAAACTGTCACTGCCCTAAAAGCATTCCCATGCATCAGCACCTGGGTAATCTTCAATGAAGGCTGGGGACAGTTTGATTCAAAAAAGCTCACTGCCTTATTCCGCGAACTGGATGACACCCGGCTCATCGATTCCGCCAGTGGATGGTTTGACAGACGGCAGGGAGATTTCAAAAGTGAACATAACTACTTTGCAAAGCAGTTCGTAACTCCATCTGACCGCGCTTTCGTCATTTCCGAATACGGAGGCTACACCTGCCAGGTCAAAGGACATACCTGCTCCGGCAAGACATACGGATATAAAATCTGCTCTTCACAGGAAGAATTCCAGGCAGCCTATCATAAACTTATGTCTGAAGAAATCGACCCCCTCAAAGAACAGGGATTGTGCGGAGCAGTATATACACAACTCTCCGACATCGAAGATGAAATAAACGGGCTGATAACTTACGACAGGGAGGTTTGTAAGTTGTAGGTGGTTGGCAAAGTTACACACCCATGGATTCGGATTCACCCCCGCTCGCGCTTAGTCCGCAAACGTAGCGGATACTAAGTTCGATGATGTCTGACGACGTCCTCTCACTAAGTACCGACGTTTCCGATGGGGTTCATTCCGAATGCATGGGTGCTTGCGTTTGTCGCTCCAGTACAAGTTGTACGGAGGCGCTTCGCTGCCGCACTGGGAAAATACTATTTTAATTTCAGTGGGATAGGTTGCTCAGGAACGTAAACTTTATACCTTATCAATATACCTCCAGTACTTCTGCAAATCCATTGCCACCACTTCCCGTCAGACACCACATCCAGGCGATGCGCAGCGGATGCCGTCCCCCCTGGTATTAGTTTTTTGTGCGCTTAGTATTATGGTGCCGTCTTCCCCCCTTCGCCGATGCGGTTCTGGTGTCATAGCACAGCCCGGGGCAGAACGATAATTCTGCTGGCGGGCCCTCAAAAAACGCCGGCACTTAGTGAGGGGATAACGCTTGCGGTATCACCGAACTTAGTACCGCTGCGTTTTTTGCGGAGCGAAAGCGCGCCCGAAAGCAGAAATATCGTTCTGCCCCGGGCGTCCCTTTCCTATCACCTAACTCATCAGCAAAATCCCCGAAAACGGCGGCAGGTCCAGCGTCACATGCGTCCCTTTTTTTGCTTTTGCCGGCAATGTCTTTTTCTTTTTTGTATTTCCTCCATATTCGTCCCAGTCCGTATCCAGTATCACACTGAGTTTTCCTTCTTCTTCGGTATCCAGTTCGTAATCTTCCTGTTCTTCGTCTGAGAAGTTGAATATCGCGATAAAGTTCTTATTTTTTCCTTTTCTTTTGATCGCATAGATACAGCGCTCTTCCTGATGGCAGTCCAGCCATTTGAAATTCTCCGGATCATAATCATGCCAGAATGCATCATTTTCCTGACCGATGCGATTCAGTTCGATCATATAACGGTGAAATGCATCATGGAGCGGATATTTTAGGATATCCCAGTCCTGCTCGCGGCTTTCATCCCACTCGCGAAGCTGACCGAATTCATTTCCCATGAAATTCAGCTTCTTACCAGGATGCGCCATCATATACAGATACATAGCTCTTGCCTGCGGGAACTTATCCTCATATTCTCCGTTCATCTTCTGGAGAATCGTTGCCTTTCCATGTACCACTTCGTCATGACAGTATTCCAGCAAAAAACGCTCATTATAATAATACATCATCGAGAATGTCAGCTTATGATAATCTCTGCTTCTGTATTCTGGTGCACTCTGGAAATATTCCAGTGTATCGTGCATGAAGCCAAGATCCCACTTGTAATCAAAACCAACTCCTCCCTGGTCAACCGGTTTGGTAACACCTGGAAAATTGGTGGAATCTTCTGCGATCAGCATGGCTGTCGGATGAAGGGACTTTAGTCCCTGGTTCATCACCTTCAGAAAATCCAGTGTCGTTCCGTTAACACCTCTGGCCTCGTCACCCTGCCAGTAGATCAGACGGCTGACTGCATCCATACGGATTCCGTCAAAATGGAACTCACTCAGCCAGTAATTTGCTGCCGACTGTAAGAAACATCGTACTTCCCCTCTGGAATGCATGAAATTACAGCTTCCCCATTCGCTTTCACCTACTGCCGCATTTGGATATTCATACAGACAGGTTCCGTCAAATTCTTTCAAGCCATAATAATCGACTGCAAAATGTACCGGAACAAAATCCATGATCACACCAATTCCTGCCTGGTGACACTCATCCACAAATTTTTTCAGCTCATCCGGTGTTCCATAACGTGCGGTCGGCGCAAAAAATCCGGTATTCTGATATCCCCAGGATCCGTCAAAAGGATGCTCGGAAAGCGGCATCATCTCAATATGAGTATAATGATTCTTTTTTACATAAGGAATCAGAAGCTTTGCAAGCTCAATATAAGTATACCAGTCGGTCTGCCCTTCTCCTTTTTTTCTCCAGGATCCTGCATGGATCTCATAGATATTGACCGGACTGTCAAATCCGACTGTCCGGTTCTTCATCCATTTTTCATCCTTAAATTTATAACTATAAAGATCCGTTAAGATTGAGCAATCTCCTGGTCTTAATTCCATCTGGAAGCCATATGGATCACAGTGCTCTACCCTTCCGCCATTTGCTGTGTAAATGCAGTACTTATACAGCTGACCAGTCTTCGCCGGAATCGGCTCTGACACATATACACCGCTCTGTCCCTCCTGATACATCGGGATCTCTGTCCAGTTACTGAATTCTCCAAATACGCACACTCCTTTTGCCGATGGCGCAAACACACGGAAAATAAAATTTTCACCCTCTTTATGCGCTCCAAAATAACGATATACATCAAAAAGATGCCCTGTATAAAACTCCTTCCGCATCTCTTTTCCCCCTGTTTATTTATTTTTTTGAAAAGATATGTTTGATAAAAACATACATTACAATAGCAAATGCCATCAGATATCCAAACGCACCGATTGCCGGAATCCCCCACAACCTTGGCTGCATATTGGTTGTACAGATAATGCTGGAACTGATCAGAAGTGCCATCACCCACAGCCCCATTACAATATTCCGCACCAACCTCCTGAGCAACCCGGAAAGCTCATCCGAAGTATGAAGATCCAGATTGACTCTGGTCTGTCCTTTCATGTGACCCTGCAGGATGTCTGCTGCAAGGGAAGGAATATCCATTGCCTTGTGAAGAGAACGATACAGTCTTTTTGCATCATTCTTTATCTCTTTTTTCCACTGTTCCTTCGTCAGAAAGCTCTCCTTCATCCGTGCCGCCGCAATCTCAACCATGTTGATCTGCGGACTGATCTCGGCAAGCACACCTTCCATATTGGCGAGTCCTCTTGCAAGCATAGTAAGTCCATGAGGCATAGAAATTTTATTTTCCTTCATCACTTCCATCAGATCCTGCATAACTTCCGCAATATCGATATCACCCATATCAATCGTTCCATATTTTGCCATCAGATTATTGATATCTTCATACAGCTTGCTCTGATCCGGCTTTCCACGGAACTCGCCAAGTGCCATCACCGCTTCCTGGATCAGACCGATGTCATTCTCTGCCACACCTTTGACTGCATTGCTGATCTGTTCCCGGTCACGCTCGGTAAGTCTTCCCATCATTCCCATATCGATCCAAACAATCTTTCCATCACGGATACGCACATTGCCTGGATGCGGATCAGCATGAAAAAAACCGTCCTCCATAACCTGGCGAATGTAATTATCTACAAGCTTTGTTCCAATCTCATTCAGATCATAGCCATTTGCCAGCAGATTTTCTTTATCGTTGATTGCAAATCCATCAATATATTCCATCACTAGCACATGGTTGGTCGTATATTCGCGATAGAGCCGAGGCGTTGTAACAAAAGCCACATCCTGATTGCGCTGGGCAAATTCTTCCATACTGGCTGCCTCCAGAAGGAAATTCATCTCCTGCTGGGTGACAGTCCAGAGCTCGTCCAGGACCATGTTAATATCCACCATGTCCTTGATCGTACCTGGCGGGACCAGCTTTGCCGCTTTGTGGAGCAGACTGATATCTCTGGACATTACCTTATAGATGCCCTGCCTCTGAACTTTGACGACAACATCTTCCCCAGTCTTCAGAACCGCCCGGTGGACCTGTGCGATCGATGCCGATCCCAGTGGATGCACATCAATGCTCTGGAACACTTCGTTCCACTCATAACCGTAGGACTTGCGGATCACTTCTGCTACCTGTTCAAATGGCATCGGTGTCACCTCGGAATGAAGCCGCATCAGTTCTTCACAATAGCTTTTCGGAAGAATGTCGGAATGCAGTGACATGATCTGACCAAGCTTAATATAAGTCGGCCCCAGATCCTCCAGGATCAGCCGGAGCTTTTCCGGGGTAAGTCCACCGGTAATCCCATGTTTTCTGAGGACTGCTGTCATCTCCCGCAGTCTGGAACCATATTTATTTGACTCTTTTGGCTGGTTTTTGTTACTCATTCATGTCCTCGTTGCCAGATTCGATTGCTTCAACTTCTTTTGCTGCTTCCTTTGCCGTCTCTGTTTCAACAGTTTCAGCCGTCTCTCCTGCCTGTTCTACAGCTTCTTCTACTTTTTCTGTTTCTTCTTCAGAAACTGCTGCTTCACGCTCATAAATTCTTTCTTTGAGCTGTTCAATCTGCTCCGGTGTCATCTTATCAAGCAGCTCGTCCAGTTCTTCCGGTGAAGATGTCTTAACAGAAACATTGACATTTTCTTTTACAGTCTTCTTGATATTGTGGCGAAGTTCCTGATTCAGAACTTTTCCCTGTTCTACAGCTGCTTCTCCACGTTCTGCCATCTTATCCAGAACTTCTTTTGACTTTTCTGCAGTTACTGCTGCTGTACCAATCCCTGCAAGTAATACTTTCTTAACTCCATCTCCTAAACTTCCCATAACGTCTATCTCCTTTCACAATTTCAATCTGCTTTAAAACCCAAGGAATGTAAGCCCCTTTGGCAGAAAAATAATAATCCCGGCGATCGCTGCCATAATTGCTGCGATCAGAACCGCACCTGCTGCTGTATCTTTTGCAATCTTTGCAAGTGGCTTCCGCTCTTCCGTCACCAGATCAACCACCGCTTCTACTGCGGTATTGACCAGCTCCAGCGCCATGATAAGCCCAAAAAGTGTCAGGCAGATGCACCATTCCAGCGATGAGATCTTCAATATCACTCCGGCAATCACTACCAGAATCGCTGCCGCACAGTGAATCTTCATATTCCGCTCTTTTTTGATACAGGTACCAATCCCTTCAAATGCGTATCCAAAACTTTTATAGAGCGGATCTTTCTTCTGACTGTCCATATTTCATCACCTGCTTCTTATTATTGTCTTTATTTTACCAAATCAGCTCTATAATAACCAGTCTTTTCCGTATTTTCTTTCTATACAATCTGTAAAAATTGTAAATTTGTATTTTGTATCGAAAAAAGCGGAAATACCATTTCTGATATTTCCGCTTCTCTGTCTATTTATTTTATCTCTAATTCATCCATCGTTGTTTCCGCATTCATTGCAAAAAGTACACCTCCGAGGAATCCCGGGAAAACAATCGCATATCCTGCAAATATGATCAGCCAGGATATTCCTTTTAACGCCACCAGACTGACAACTCCCCAAAGTGCTGCACCTATACCCCCACACAATAATGCATTCGTCAGCAGAAACCATCCTGTCATACTCTTTTTTCCATATTTTTTATTCTTCCAGAAATCCCACAGCTTTCTCATTTTACATCTTCCTTTCCAAATTCCTTACCTTTAACAGAATCTTATCAAAGGTATGTAAAATCCAAAGGATCTGCCATGTAAAATCTATGTAAGAATTTTAAATCACCTGATGCTTCAGCCACTTTCTGCTGTGGAATCTCCACGAAAAAATAATCCCACGGAGTGTCCAGTCTGAAAACATTCCGATCCACACGCCCATCGCTCCGACACCAACTATCCGGATCATAAATACACTGAGGCAAAAACGGCACAGCCACATCGTCGTGCAAGATGTGAGCATTGAAAATTTCACATCCCCGGCTGCGCGCATACCATAGCCCGGGATAAATGCCATAATCCATACCAATGGCTTTACAATCGTGATCCACATCGTCATATGGATACACATATCCGCACTTTCTTTTTCCATACCACCAAGGATCGTGATCGGTTTTGTCAGCACAAATACACTCAGACAGCTGATGATCAGAATCACTTCCGCAATCATACAAAGCTTTTTGATATAGTAAACCGCTTCATCTTTTCTGCCAGCCCCAATACACTGTCCAACAATCGTCATCAACCCAACGCCAACTCCGATTGCTGCAATTCCATTCAGATTTTCCAGAATACTCGTCATTGCCTGTGCCGCGATTGCCACTGTGCCGAGCGTTGATACGGAGGACTGAATCGCAAGCTTTCCAAGCTGGAACATACTGTTCTCTACCCCTGACGGGATACCGATACTTAGAATTCTCCGGATCATCCGGAAGTCTGGACGGATTTTCAGATAATCACGCACCACGATCGGCTGCCTGTCCTGACGCAGCTGGGCCAGAACTACAACTGCACAGAAAACACGTGAAATCAGAGTTGCAAGTGCTGCCCCTGCAACACCCATATGAAATCCCCAGATCAGCATTGCATTTCCTGCAATGTTCATCACATTGGATATCATGGAAATGAGCATCGGACCTTTCGTATTATCCTGTGCCCTGAAAATCGATGCTGCCGAATCATAAGCTGCGATAAACGGAAAGGACAGTGCCGTGTAGAAGAAATAAATTTCCGACGCACGCATGACCTCCGCCTCCACTGATCCAAAGATCAGACGCAGCATCGGCTTTTGGAAAACAAGACAGATCAGGCTGATCACAACCGAAATTGCCGTAATAATAAACAGCACCTGCCTTGCGGATTCATTTGCCCGCTTCACATTCTTCTGTCCGATATACTGTGCACAGACGATCGCACCTCCTGCCGCCAGCGCAGAAAACGCCTGGATCACCAGCACATTGATCGAATCCACCAGCGATACTGCTGAAATCGCCGCAGATCCCACATTGCTTACCATCATTGTGTCCGCTGTTCCCATGATGGAGTTCAGAAGCTGTTCCAGAACGACCGGTATCAGAAGATCTGCAATCATTTTATTTGTGAACATATGCTTTTGTTCCATTTTCTTTTAACTCCTTTTTTCCTCTGCTTCTCTCTTACTTCATTCCTGATTTCAAATAATTTCCAAAAAATCCCTTTGCTATTATGGTCTTCTTAAACTCAGAATGCAAGTATTTTTTTGCCCTGATGCGTTTAATAGACTGCTTTCTTTCTATCTCACATAGTTTTCAAACCCAAATGAGGCAGAAACCGTTTTTTTCATACATACTTTCTACCTATCAGCACATACTTATCTTATCCTGCCGGCAGTTTTTAAGATTTTCACTTTTTTCTGCCTGTGCCATATCAGATAAGGAGGTCCCCATGAAAAAGGAAAAACATTCTGATATTTCATCCCGCAAAAAATCCAATCAGAAGATCATCGATTCCTACGATTATCTGTCTAATGCAGCATCTGCGCAGGACTGCACCGGTCTGATCCCTGTCGGTCCCACAAACAGAGCAGAGCTGGAATCCTACGAAGAAGTCTATCATTATCGGCCGCCAAAAATTGATCCGGAGAAATGTGAGTGACTTCTATCAACCAAATAAGGAACGGTTTCGCTCTTTTTGTCCGAAACCGTTCCTTATATTTATGCTGGTAACTACTACTATAACATGAAAAAGCATAGAATATCCTTTGTCTCATTTTCTACAAAAATCATCCCGGTAAATTTCTGGTATCCTGCCTTTTTCGCCATCTCCAAAGAAACCCGCAGGCGCTCGATTTCCCGGCTGCGCAGCTTTTCAAAATGTTCGATTGTATCTTTTCCTTCATAGCAATAGCCCTTTGTTCCAACCAGGGCATATTCGCCATAAGAATAAAAATTACTCTGGAGAAATTCCAGACGTTCGGAAAACATTTCCTTCATTTGCACCAAGATAAACGGTAATCTGCATCTTCTATTCCTCATCAAAATCTACTTCAAATACGCCTTCCGGTGTCTTCATGGTCAGGATTCCAAGATTAAAATCATCATCCTGAATCGTGATATGATATTCAAACACAACATCATCATCAAATTTGGAAAGTAAAATATATTCTCCATTTTCCTTTCCTTCAATCTGATCACAGATATCATCGTATACATCCTCTCCGGAAATCAGTCTCGGATATCCGGATGATTTGATTTTCTTTTCAATTGCTTCATATAATTCGTTCATGCTTTCTCTCTCTTTCTTTTTTTCATTTTATGTTGTTCTTTTTACGAGAATCTGATCTTACATCTTCTCCCGAAATCGCACATTTTAATTTATGCTGATTTCAGCATAACATACCCGCTCTATATTTTCTACTTTGACCAGGTCAGTTCTTCCTTCCCGGTATAATCAAATTTACCATCGTTTTTCTCTTCCAGCGCCTTGATCATATGATAGGTGTATTCATTATACGGCATCGGGATTCCGAGCTCTTTTCCCATCCGCACAAGCTCGCCGGAGAACATATCGATTTCCGTGTGGCATCCGGCATCCAGATCCTGCAAGGTGGAATATCTGGCTGACGGTGGGACCGCACTTCCACGTCCGGACGAGCTTTCGGTCTTACTCATATCGATCCCTTTTGCCTGTGCGACTGCTTCCAGCTCTCTTTTTAATCCGTCACTGATTGCTTTCATGTGCACGCTGTCACGGTAACATCCAACGCCTGCTCCCAGAATCGCCTGCGGCAAATTGCTGCACACATTCAGGCAAAACTTGCACCAGATCTCTTCCTGAATATACTCTGTAAAGCGGAAATGAATCCCGGTATCTGCAAATAACTCTTCCACTGCTTTCACCCGCTCGCTGTCGAACGGCGCGGACGGTTCTCCGAAAATGATTCCAAGTGTGGTCGGTGGATCAAAATGATAACCGTCTTCCTCTTTATGTGAAGCCACTTTAATCAGTGCCGGTAACACATGCTCCATTCCCACTGTTCTGCCAATGATCTCTTCGCTGTCAACACCGTTCATCAGACTCATGATCACCGTATGCTCGCCTGTTACTTTTTGTATACTCTCCAAAGCACCTTCCAGTGAACCGTATTTCAAAGCAATCACCATCAGATCCACATCATGTGCCTCATCCGGAGTCCACACCTCCGGATGGTAAGTCTTGCCATTGATCGCACATCCGTTCTTTTTCAGACGTTCTGCTCTTTCTCCTTCAGCGATTACTCCAAGCCGGATATCTGATTTTTCAGAAAGACCCCAGATCACATAAGAGCCTACTGCTCCCGCACCTAAAACTGCAACTGATTTTATCTTCATCTTCTCTCACCTCGTAAATTTTCTATTTTTCAACCTTTCGGAGTACCCTTGCCGGATTGCCGACGATTCCCGTCTTTTTCAATAAAATTCCAAGAACCATGACAAACGCCAGAGATGCTGCACGTAAAAGTACCGCTGCCATTTTGTTGTCCTCCTGATGTATGTTATTTTCTCTTTATCCCCGCATCGGTGTCCTGACTTCAATCAGATTGCCGTCCAGATCATAAAAACGGATCACTTTCTGTCCCCAGCTGTACGTCATCAGCCTGGTGACATATTTGGTTTCCGGATACAGTTTTTCTAATTTTTCAGTAAATGTTTCAATATTCCGCTCTTCAAAATAAAGTTCACAGGAATTATTCTCCGGGACAACTTCTTTTCCTGTAACATCCTTCCAGACTTTTTCGTCCTGTAAAACAAGTCCTTCTGTCAGAATAACGTTTCCATCATTGTCCAGAATGATATCCAGACCAAACAGATCATGATAGAATTTCTTTGATTTTTCAATGTCTTTTACGACAATCAGGATATTCCTTAATCTCATCTTCTCCTCCACAACCTGATTTTTTTACTCTATCAGTTTTTTCTGATCTTCCTGGTAAAAAATAGGCTTTTCCTATTCAACTTCCCTTCCCAGTGGCACACCGCCATGGAGGATATCTTCCATCCTATGCACACGACGTTATCCAGATTGCACGGGATTTATTCGACACCTCCAGTGCAAATGGGTTCGCTTTCCTGGAATAGCTACCGCAAATACTTCTGTGTCTTTTCCATTACGTTTTTCAGGATATCAATGTTTTGTAAAATATTTTCTTTTTCCAATGAATGATTGGCATCCTCATACACATAAATCGGAACTGCCTGATTCTTTGAACATTCAATTACTTTTTTTACATCGCTCCACGGATCCGCAGTTCCAATAAATGCAATTGCATCATCATGTTCAAACATAAAAGTCTGTTCAAGCGGGGTATACAAAATCTGGCAGCATTTTATCTTATATTTCTTAGCATAAGCGGATGCAATAATGGTTCCTACGCTTTTGGAAATAAATAAAACTTCACTGTACTCGTCAAATGCGATTTCTTCAAGCTTCTTTTCTGCCTGCGCATACAAGGACTCAAATGCCTCTTGCATTTTCTTTTTATCGCCGCGTATATTTTTGCCATTATAGGAATACTCCTGCATGACTATCTTTTCATATCCATATTCCTGAACCAGTTTTCTTGCATAGTACAAAAGTGGCTTATCACAATGATAACCAATGCCTGGGAAAAATACTGCTATTTTCATGGCATCCTCCTGATTTATCTTTTATTTCCATATTTATCAAAATTTTTCCTGAGTGCAATCTCCGTCGGTATGATCGAACCCACCAGTGGAATCATCTGAAATACACACAGAATTCCCCCGACATTTCCTATGGCATCATTAGACTTTCCAATAACCAGAAGTAACACAATTAAAGATACCACCAAAAGAATAAGTCCACAGATATACCAGATCTTTCCGCAATAATGATGTGCAAATACCCAGGTGTCCTGATTCTTCATTGACATTGATGTTCTGTAACCAAACACATAATTGATCTGATCCGGTGCTTTTTTCAAAAACATTTTTCCGAAGCCGATCATTGTAAACGGAATCAGTAAATCCATTATAAGCATAAAAATCCAGAATCCCATAGCCGCACCTCCATTATTTTATCTTTTTCTAGCCATGAGCAAAACTCCACACATTCAGTATTTATGCGGGTTTGCGAGGCATGGCAACCTCTTTTATCACTCCAAATTTATAGTAACAATCAACTCCAAATGGTATAATTAAGTTGTCAAAATCAATTCACCGAAAGGAGCTGATTGTTATCTATCGTCAAGAAATTTTGAAAGACATCCGTCTTTTCACTTCACAACCAGTTGCAAAGTTTTATGATTCTCTTTTTCTGAATCTTGATTTATCCTTTGTTCCGGAATTCCCCAAAACAGGAAGAAAAGGGTTTTCAAACCACGCTATGATTTGTTCCTTTATTGTCATGAAATGCGAAGGTTTCTCCATGATTTCCGATCTTGTCGATTATCTTCACAATAATCTTCTGATTGCGCATTTTTGTGGCTTTGATATTTCTCGTCCACTTCCTTCTTATTGGACTTTTGATCGCTTCTTGAAAAATTTTGATAACAAAGTTCTCTCTAAAATCATGAAAACTCAGGTGCTATTCCTTTCTAAAGAAGGTATTGTAGACACTTCTTTTATTGGCTTAGATTCAACTCCTGTCTCTGCAAATACTTCACAGAATAATCCGAAATCTTTTCTCTCAAATAAGTTTAAGCCCGGAAATCAACCAAGGGCGGATTCAGATTGTAGACTCGGCGTCCACACTGCATCCAATCAAACGAATGAGAAAAAATATGAATTTTATTGGGGCTATAAAAACCATGTCCTTGTAGACTGTATTTCAGGTCTTCCTATTTATGAAATGACCACAACCGCGGAAGTTCATGATGCTACCGTCGCTTTAGATATCCTTGCTGCTACCCATTCCTTTCAACCAATAACGGACTGCATATTCCTTGCCGACAAAGGTTACGATGTCAAAAATATCTACAATCAGGTTAAGGAACTTTACAATGGAGAATGTATCATTCCATTAAACAAACGTAATACCAAAAATCCGAAACTTCTTCCTCAAGGGAATCCCATTTGCGAAGCAGGGCTTGCCATGTGGAAGGATGGTAAGTTTTCCGATTGTGGTCGTACCCGTCAAAAGTTTTGTTGTCCTCTAAAATCAAGTAAAGATACCCTTTGCCCATGCCACCACAAAAATTTCTATAATGGTAAAAAGCATCGTGGCTGTACGAGATATCTCACCATTCCTGATGATTTAAGACTTTCCATTGATAGGGACAGCAAATATTTTAAAAGTAATTATTCACTCCGCACAGAATGTGAACGCTATAATTCGCGTTTTAAAAATACTGGTCAAGAGCGGATGTGGGTAAGAAATAAAGCATCTGTTACAAACTTAAACACACTTGCCCATATCAGTTTACTAGCAGTTGCCGTTGCCGCAATCACTAGCCATTCTGGTCAGTCTTATCGCAAACTAAAAACAATAAAACGAATTGCTTGATTAAAAAATTCTCATAGTCTTATGATTTCGTAAGTTTTGGACTTACGTTAGCTTTGCTATGCCATAAAATCGCAACCTCAAACTTTATGGGAGCTAACTGCCAAGTTCTACTTTTGGATCAATATGTTTTGCTCATCTCTATTATCTTTTTCAGTTTTTCTCAGATACACACACCCCAAATGTCTTATGTTTCAGTTTACTCTCTTGGGACAAATTAATCAACAAACCGTTTTCGGTTCTTGTGCATTTTGTGGTAAAAAAGAAACTGGAAATTTGTGCAAATGCTGGTGAATTCGGTTCTCTATGCAAATCAATTTTTAAGGCAGGACTCGCTCCTTTCGGACTTGCTCTGACTCCTAATATTTCACTGGTGATCATCAACCTGATATTGCAGGGCGTAGGTAATGGAAGTCAGCCACTTATGAGCAAATATTATGGTGAAAAAAGGACAAATGACTTAACCGAAGCGAAACATATGGCTTATACTTTTGCTATTATTTATCTGCCATATTACTCGGATAAATTATATGATAAAATAAGGGACTTTTAGTTGCAGGTTGTTCTGGAGTTTCAAAATCTTCAGCGGAGAGCGATTGGCTATCAGATAAAAACACCAATTTCACATTTTTTGCATATCTTAAATGAGAATGTTATACCACCCAGGAGGACTTATGAAAAAAAATTTTATATCCTTACTTTTTGTTTCTGCTATAACTGTCGGCCTTTTATCAGCCTGCAGCTCTGCACCTGCCGATGATAATGCTACGAATCCTAAAACTGAAACCGTCACTTCCCAAGCCAATCATGACACCAATTCTTCTCCTGTCTCTGTGACACTGAACGAAGTCGCCCATTCTATCTTCTATGCCCCGCAATACGTTGCGATTGAAAATGGGTATTTTGCGGATGAAGGAATTAATTTGACTCTTGTTACTGGTTTTGGGGTAGTCTAGTTAGTACAAGACAATATTTATTATTTCACTCGGAGTTTCTGTCCTACATAGATCAAATTTGGGTTGGATAGCCCATTAAGCTGCACTATTTTCTGGTAGGATGTGCCATACTTGAATGCAATACCGGAAAGCGTATCTCCGCTCTGCACGGTATAGTATTGTGCGTTTCCGGCATTAACCTGATCCTGTACATCGTTATATCGACTGCCAAGGACCGTCTTGCGCATGTCCCCGTTCCCGTATCGTCCGGATAATACTTCCTGAACCAAGTTGCTTGTACTCGTTGCCCAGATATGGTTTATGAAATTCTGCACCTCTTCGTACCTGGTTCCGAGATTCCGGATCCGCTCTTCTCCGTTTCCGAATTCTCCAAGCATGGTCTTGTACGCTAGATCTAAAGTAGATCCTTCCGGAGATGCTGTTGCCGGTTTTGGCGTCTCTGGTTGTTCTGGAACAACTACGTTCGTCTTATCGCTTACAGCGTACTTGCCCCAATCCTCTTTGCTTCCGTAGAATTTATCCAGATCGAGGTTGCCGGCATACCCTGATAGCCTTCCACAAGATGTATACTGCCGGATCGCACAGGTGTACTCTTCCTCATTCCAAGGAACATCCTGATAACCAGTTGGATCGTTATCCGCATACTGTGCGATCCACAAGCCATAGTTACCTATGTTATCGAATTTGTAGCTGATCGACTGTGAACAATATAAGATCGGATGCACACCGGTCTTCTGGTAGACATAATCTAACCATCCTTTGCACCAGGCATAATCGCAATTTCCGAAAGAAGCGTTATTTCCTGCTTCCCAGTCTAGGACAAGCATTGCTTCTCCAAGACGATTGCCGGCATTTCCTAAAAAGTAATCCGCTTCCGCCTGGATGTTACCTCCGTTTGCATAATGGTAGATTCCCAGGCATTTCCCTACAGATTTCGCCTGTGCATAGGCTCTCATATAATCCGGATTTACATAATTTATCCCCTCTGTCGCCTTGATCACCACAAAATCACATGGTACAACCGCAAGATTGATCCCACTTTGCCAGCTACTAATGTCAATTCCGTTTAATGCCATAGCTTACTTTCCTTTCTCTGATAGTTACTCTTCCGTATGACATATATTGGTAATTTTCCCATACACGTCTTCATACATCTCCTGCTTATCTCCATTATAGGTATATTCCGCATAGATTCCGTCTCCACTGATTGTTGTGCTGGCAAGACATTTGTAATTCTGTAAAGTCTTGCAACTCCAAACAATAAACACATTGCTCAGATCAAGCTCTACCTCTGGTCTGTTTTTATGATACCATTCAACGAGTTTCTTTTTGCATACGCTCTCATAATGCGCCATTCCTGTAATAATCATTTTTACTTCTCCTCTTCCGGCTGAACACTTCCACAGCCTCTGCAATATGTTTTTCCATTAACTTCTTTTACGCACATGCAATTATATGCTTCGCTACACTTCTTTTCGTTTACTTCTACATGTTCTTTCATATTCTACTCTTTTCAAAAAGAGGGCGATCACTCGCCCCATTATTCTTTATATTTACTTCTGTTCCAGATTTCTGTGATCCGTTCCCAACCTCCGGTGCTTACCAGATACACAATAAATGCTGCTAGAAATGAGGCAAATACATAATACCATTCAATTACAATTCCATAATAAATGCACAAGACCACCACCGCCACTGGTGTCAGGATCAGTGACACTGCAAGTGCCACCACATTGGTCTGGATCTTTTTCAGTATCGGTATTTCCTTTATCACCTGCACAACTACGCTCACGAAGAATGCCAGGATTCCAACTCCGGCAAGTGCATATGTAATATACTGCATCAACATTTCTGTATTCATAATCGCTGCTCTCCTTTTTGCTTCAGATGTAATTCTTCTATTTCCTGTTTCATTTTCGTCACCATTCCATTTCCACCAAGCTCATGGTATGCCTCATACATTTCACAGAAATTCTGGTATGCATAAGACGGGATATTTCCAAGCTGTGTGTACTTACTGTGGTATTCAATCAGTTGCACTCTAAGTAAAAGCATGGTGCCCTTACTATTTGCATCCCTGTCTCTTTTCTGGTTTTTCAGGAGCCACACAATATACCCCAGTAATACCGGAAGTGCAATGGTATAAGTTTGTAAGACTAAATCTTTCATTTTTTGTCTCTCTTTCCTATTTTCTTGTAAAAAAATAAGACCTTTCCGGTCTTGCTCTAATTTCCATATATATTCCCTTCTGCATTGAAAAAGAGAGGTTTTCAATACCTCTCTTCTAAAACACTACTAATTCCATACATGTTTTTGTATTTTCTACTTTCAAATCCTCTAGTTTTATATTCTCATACTTTTCCGGATACTCATCGTAAGCAATTCCCGTATGTAAAAATACTTCTGCCAGATCCGAATATTTGTACCTTGTATGTCCTAAATTAGTTTCTTCTATTACATCAATCAAACCATATAATGAAAATTCCCTAATGTAATAATTTACTTTATCCAGTTCTTCCTCTGTGTAATTTTCCTTTAAATATTTTAATTCTTCTAATGTGAAAACTTTTAGCAAATATGAGAGTTTAAAATACACACTTGTATCTATCCATCCATTTAACCATGACCTTGTTAAATTTGCATAATAATCAATTTTTTCTTCCTCATCGATTTCTGCAATACATTGTAACTGTCTTTTTGTATATTCTTGGTATTTTTTGCTGTCTTCTGTAAACTTAGCTGAAATCTTAGTTCCCATCTCTGAACTATCACATGTGCCTTGTAACCACTTTTTCATCTTTTCCCAAAACAATATATCTTTTATGCTTCCAGCATATTTTATAATTTCTGTACCCTCTTGTATAGCACTTCCTAAATCTCCAGCCAGACATATTTTTGCCAAATTTTCTACAGACATTTCTGCAAAGTTTTTAGTTTCTTTTGAGTTGATTAAAGAAATGAAATTTGGAACAATTTTATCAAATATAGACATAGTACCACTCCTTCCTTTACTATTATATAATGAGGTGTCTTTTTTTCCAAGATTATTACCCAATTCAATTGTTCCTAATTATAATCGTTCACCACACATCGGACAAAATCTGATAGGTATCCCCATTTCAAAAATATCTTCTACACTTCCGTAATCGCACACCCCGATATGCAGCACAGTTTTGTCGTCCAGTTCTCCACCGAATAACCACACCTCTAATCTGCGCACTTTGTTGCCTTTTCCCAAAACTATAGGACGTGCACCAATCAACTTTGTTCTGTCCTTTTTCCCGAACATAATTTTTCTGCTACAAAATTCACACTTTTCTTTCATTTCATTACCCTTTTGCATTTTTTCTTTTTATTGTAACAAACAAAGTAATGTTCGGGAAATTTTCAACTTATTTCGACATTTTTCGATATCAATTTGTAATGTAGTATTTTTCCATTACTCTTCCGTTACCAGTTCTCCCACTCCCGAATCAATTAAGATTTCTTTTACCTTGTCCTTTAAAAGTCTCGGTACCTGTGAATAAG
>UMFV01037843.1_pt1 | contig 24926 bp, 18 predicted proteins | sample 1965101 | NCBI WGS metagenome assembly UMFV01 (sample SAMEA4836055, study PRJEB28245) | human gut metagenome | biome: gut microbiome; material: fecal sample | place: Denmark | collected 2008 | reverse complement strand
GCCAGCCGCAATAGCCCATGGATGCGCGAAGACCGCCGACCATCTGATAAATCGTATCGGCAGCAGGTCCTTTGTAAGGTACACGGCCTTCAATGCCTTCCGGAACGAGCTTCTTCGAATTCGCATCTTCCTGGAAGTAGCGGTCCTTACTGCCCGATTCCATAGCAGCCAGGGAGCCCATGCCACGGTATTCTTTGTAGCTTCGGCCCTGGTAAATAACCGTTTCGCCCGGGCTTTCTTCCGTACCGGCAAGGAGGTTGCCCATCATGACGACGTTGCCGCCGGCTGCAATGGCCTTAGCCATATCGCCGGAGTATTTGATGCCGCCGTCGGCAATGATAGGAATGCCATAGCGCTGTGCAACCTTTGCACATTCGTGAACGGCCGTAATCTGCGGTACGCCGATACCGGCGACGATACGAGTCGTGCAAATCGAGCCGGGTCCAATACCGACTTTAACGGCGTCGACACCGCATTCGATGAGGGCTTCCGTAGCCGCACCGGTTGCAACGTTGCCGGCAATGACCGGAAGGTGCGGATAGAGTTTCTTAATTTCTTTCAGCGTATTGAGTACGCCCAAGGAATGGCCGTGAGCCGTATCAATGACGACGACGTCGACTTTGGCAGCGACGAGGGCATCCAGGCGGTCAGTCATGTCATGGGTGACGCCGACAGCGGCTGCAACCAAGAGGCGGCCGTTGCCGTCTTTCGCCGAATTCGGATATTTCGTAGCTTTTTCAATATCCTTAATCGTGATCAACCCCTGCAGGTTGCCTTCTTTATCGACGAGGGGTAATTTTTCAATGCGGTGCTTGCGGAGAATTTCTTTTGCTTCTGCCAGCGACGTGCCGACCGGAGCCGTAATCAGGTTTTCCTGAGTCATGATATCACCGATGCGGCGGCTCATGTCTTCTTCAAAGCGCATATCACGGTTGGTGATGATCCCGACGAGTTTGCCGTCGACCGTAATAGGTACACCGGAGATGCGATATTTCCCCATCAATTCATTGGCATCGGCCAAGAGATTATCCGGGTGAAGGAAAATGGGATCGATGATGATGCCGTGTTCCGACCGTTTTACCTTGTCGACTTCACGGGCCTGAGCTGCAATGGACATATTCTTATGAATAACGCCAATGCCGCCTTCGCGGGCAACGGCAATAGCCATAGGGGCTTCCGTTACCGTATCCATACCAGAACTCATAATAGGAATATTCAGTTTGATATCGCGGGTCAGGTTCGTTGATACGTCCACTTCTTTCGGAAGTACGTCAGACTTGGCCGGAACCAAGAGAACGTCATCAAATGTCAAACCTCTCATACCAAATTTATCAGATCTCATATTTGCACCTCTGTTTTGAAAAATATAAGAAATAAAAGGGGTAAATCCCCTTAAATAGCTTATCCCTTATTATAACTGAAATCACCTGTTCTGTACATAATTTTAAAGCAATTTTCTCGTCAGTTGTTCAAAAGTCCGGCAAAGGACTTGCCAAAACGCCGCTTCAGCGCTTCTTCTGCGACCTCCGGATTTCCCGAGGACTGCCACCACTGCCGCGCTTCATCGCGGGCCGCTTCCAAGATAATTATATCGTTTATGATGTCGGCGGCCTTTAAGTCGGGCAGACCGTGCTGGAGATAGCCAAAGAGCTGGCCTGAGCCTCGAAGGAGCAAATCCTTTTCAGCCAGGGTAAAGCCGTCATGAATCGTCTCCATCCATTTGAGGCGTTGTTTCGTCTCGTCACTGCCGCCCTTGGCCATGAGGATGCAGTAAGCCTGCAGATCGCCGCGTCCGACACGGCCGCGAAGCTGATGGAGCTGGGCCAGGCCGAAGCGCTCGGCACCGTCGATGAACATGATGGTCGCGTTGGGAACGTTGACGCCGACTTCGATGACGCTCGTCGCCACCAAGAGGTCAATGTCCCCCTTTTGAAAGGCCTCCATGACGGCTTCCTTTTCTTTTCCGGCCATGCGGCCATGAACGAGGCCGCATGTACGGTTCTTAAAGAACTTATGGCGCAGCTCTTCGTAAAGGTCGGTCGCAGCCTGGAGGTCGACGGACTCCGAGGCCTCTACCAGGGGACAGACGACGTAGCACTGCTGGCCGGCTTCCATAAGCTTGTCCATGAAAGTATAGACCCGCCGGCGCAGGGCTTCCCCGACAGCATAGGTTTTAACCGGTTTTCGCCCCGGCGGCAGTTCGCGGATGGACGACACGTCGAGATCGCCGTACAGCGACAAGGTAAGCGTTCGGGGAATGGGCGTCGCCGTCATGAATAAGGCATGGGGCTCCTGCCCCTTTCGGGCCAGAGCCGAACGCTGCCGGACGCCGAAACGATGTTGTTCGTCGGTGACGACCAATCCCAGACTACGAAAGACGACGTCTTCTTGGATCAGAGCATGGGTGCCGATGAGGATATCAATCGTACCTTCTTGGAGGTCTTCTAAGAGCTGCTGCCGCTCCTTGGCCGTCGTCCGGCCGGTCAAAAGGGCGATGCCGACGTCGAGGCCGTCAAAGAGACGGAGAAATTCTTCATAATGCTGGGCCGCCAAAATCCCAGTCGGCGCCATCAGCGCCCCTTGGTAGCCGTTTTCGACGATTTTGGCCAGGGCCAGGGCAGCGACGACGGTTTTCCCGGAGCCGACATCCCCTTGGACGAGGCGCTGCATAGCCACTTCACTTTCCATGTCGTTTTGAATATCTAAAAAGGCCCTCGTCTGTCCCTTGGTCAGTGTAAAAGGCAGGTGCTCATAGAAAGCGCGGAGCAGACGACCGTTGGGTCCGCATTTGATGCCCTGCCGCTTCCCTTCGCGATGGCGACGCAATAAGAGGCCAAGCTGCATATCGAAGAGTTCTTCAAAAGCCAGTTGACGGCGAGCCCCTTCCTTTGCCTCCAAGGACGGCGGAAAATGAATCGTTTCATAAGCGGTAAGGGACGGCATCTGTGAAAAAGCTGAATGGCGGCCTGCATCCCAGCCGGGGAGGATCTCCGGATGCGACGCCGCCGCATCGAGGGCTCCTCGGACAGCCTTTCTCACATCCTGCTGCCGCAAACCGTCGGTCAGGCCATAGACGGGGACAAACCCCGAGCCTTCCACCCGTCCCTCTTCCGTATCAGGCGAGTTCATCTGCCTCCGGCCGTAGGCCCATTCTAATTTCCCAAAGGCCGTAAGTGTCATGCCGACCTTAAACTGCCGTTTCTTAAAGGCCTGGTTGAACCAAACCAACTCGACAGCCCCGGTTCCGTCGCTGACGGCAACTTTCAGCAGCGACAATCCCCGTCTCGGCCGTGCCTCCTGAACCGAAGCCACCGTACCGCACAAAAGAACGGCTTCCCCCGTGCCGCACGGCGCCTGCCCGATGGGTAAAACGTGGCTGCGGTCTTCATAATCACGAGGAAAGTACTGCAGGAGATCCGTCACCGTCGTAAGATGCAGCCGGGCAAAAAGCGCTTCCTTACGCGGTCCGATCCCTTTGATATCGCGAATAGAAAATTCCATAAAAAAACTCCTTGTCAAGAACTTTCATTTATTGTATCATATTTTGTAGGCTTTTTATAAATAAAACTTGCGTTGCCCTATGATTTATGATAAGATTTATACGTTGTACTGTGATGGTGCAGGGAGGTGTAACTAATGGCAAACTTTTGCGAAGTATGTGGTAAAGGAACAATGAGCGGCATGAATGTCAGCCATTCCCATGTAAAAACGAAAAAAACCTGGAAACCGAATATCCAGCGAGTCCGCGCTATCGTCGACGGCGAAATTAAACGAGTTAACGTCTGCACTCGTTGCCTTCGTTCCGGCAAAGTCCAGCGTGATGTTTAATGACTATCGAAAAAGCGTTGCCTACGAAGGCAGCGCTTTTTTAATACAACATACCGAAAGCGCCGTCTTTCTTCATAAGGCCTCAAATCATGAGACGAGTAAAAACAAAAAGGATTGGTCCTCAGACCGAATCCTTTTTTATTTTCCCCGGAAAGGCTTATCCCTCGTCAGGGTATAATTCTTTATTTCGTTTGACAATTTCCATGACTAAGTTGGCCGTCTCTTCGATGGCTTTCGACGACACGTCGATAATGGGACAATGGAGACGCCGCATGACACCTCTGGCGTACTCTAACTCTTCATTAATCCGTTCAATATTGGCGTAGCTGGCATTGGCATCGAGCCCCATACTGCGAAGCCGTTCTGAACGAATGAAGTTCAATTTAAAGGGGTCGATAATCAGGCCGACGATTTTGCGGGCCGGGATCTGGAACAATTCAGGCGGCAGATTAACTTCCGGTACGAGAGGAAGGTTCGCCGCTTTAACCCGTTTGTGTGCCAAATACATCGACAACGGCGTCTTCGATGTCCGCGATACCCCGACGATGACGATATCGGCCTTCAAAAAGCCCATAGGATTCTTGCCGTCATCGTATTTTACGGCAAATTCAATAGCTTCGACGCGCTTGAAGTATTCTTCGTCAAGCTGATGAATCATCCCGGCCTTCAACGTCGGTTCCGTATCGGTCAAGGTCCCGACACCGGACAGCATAGGACCGATAATGTCGACGACGGTAACATTCGTCGACGCCGTCAAATCCTTCAGTTTACGACGCAAAGCCGGAGAAATGATGGTATAGCAAATCATAGCCCCGTCAGCTTCTGCCTTGCGGACCAATTCTTCAATCTGCTGATCCGAGCGTATATACGGTACACGGATAATATTAAATTCTTGTTTGTCGTATTGGCTTGCCGCTGCCCGGGCGACGCGTTCTGCCGTCTCACCCAGGGAGTCGGAGCAAGCATAAATAATCGGCTTTTCCAAGATTATCTCCTCCCTAACCCACATTCTACAAACAGCCGGTTAATATTGGTCTTTGAAATTCTTCCGATGACCTGCAGTTCTTTTTTATCCTCTTCATCACTCGTGATGACGTTGACGACAGGCAGACAGTCGATTTCATATTCATTTAAACGCTGGGCGGCGACGATGGCCTTTTCATCAGGCTGCACATAAATCACCTTACTCACCGGCGTCATGACCATCCTCACCGGCAGCGTTCTGAGGTCATTGCTGCCCATGGCTGTCTTCAACAAATCCTTTCGCGATACGACGCCGGCCAGGATATTGTCAGTTCCGACGAACACCGTCCCCACATCTTCTGTAAACATGGCGATAATAGCATCATAGGCGCTCGTATGCTCGCCGACGATGACCGGCTGAGACAGACAGGAATCGATGGTAATATCGGTAATGGCCCGCGAAAGCAGGTCTTTTTCCTTATTGCCTGTAAAAAAGTAGCCTAACTTCGGACGCGCATCAATCAGTCCCAGCATCGTCAAAATGGCCAGGTCTGAGCGCAGGGCCGCCCGTGTCACATGAAGGCGATTGGCAATATGCTGGCCTGTAATCGGACTGTTTTCCTTTACAATCTGTAAAATTTTTTCCTGACGTTCCGATAACATAGCGTCTTTTCACCTCCTATGTACCAATAGCACTCTCATTCGCTTACTATCATATCATATATAGGGCTAATCCGCGATATAAAGTATACATTATTTATAGTCACATCATATCGAATAGTCCTACCCGAAAAAGGCGGTCCAATCATTTCGTTGGACCGCCTTTCTTCGGCTCACTTCGTCACGGGACGATTACCACGTATAATCTTCTGTATCAGCACGGCCTTTTCCGGTCAAGGAATCGAGGAGGATCCGCTGTTCGACCTGGGCAATATGCTTACGCGTCGAGATGACGGCATCGGGGTTGACCGAAATGGAGTCAATGCCGCTCTTGACCAAGAATTCTGCAAAATCAGGATAGACACTCGGTGCCTGGCCGCAGATGGAAACGGTCTTGCCGTCCTTATGGGCCACGGCGATGAGGTGGCGGATAGCCCGTTTGACAGCCAAATTCCGTTCATCAAAGAGAGGCGCTACGGTATCATTGTCGCGGTCGCAGCCCATGACCAGCATCGTTAAGTCATTGGAGCCGATGGAATAGCCGTCGACGAACTGGTTGAACTGGTCAGCCAAGATGATGTTCGACGGGATTTCAGCCATGAGCCATACTTTAAAGTCCGGACCGCGGTGGAGGCCTTCCTGCGCCATGAGGTCGACGACTTTCTGCATTTCATCGACACGACGGCAGAAAGGAATCATGACGTTCAGGTTCTTGAAGCCATATTCTTCACGGACTTTACGAACGGCCTGCAGTTCAAGTTTAAAGGCTTCTACGTATTTCGGATCGTAGTAGCGGGATGCACCGCGCCAGCCGAGGAGGGCACTGCTTTCTTCCGGTTCATATTTATCGCCGCCTTTAAGGTTGCGGTATTCACTCGATTTAAAGTCACTCAGGCGCAGGGTTACCGGACGCGGAGCCAAGGCCTGGCAGACTTTGCGGATGCCTTCGGACAACTGATCGACGACGTGGTCCGGACGGCCCGTTTCGATGAGATATAAGGGATGTTCATGAATGAAGGTCGTCCAAATGAATTCTTCACGCATGAGGCCGATGCCGTCGCAAGGAAGAGCTCCGTATTTTTCAGCCAGGTCGGGGTTACCGAGATTCATATAAATCTTAGTGCCCGTAACCGGTACCGATTCGGCAGCGACGACAGTCGTCCCGGCAGCACCGCCGGCGGCTTCTGCACCTTGTGGTTTGACCAAGTCGGCGACGACGCCTTCATAGACGATGCCATTGGTCGCATCGACAGTGATTTCAGCGCCGTCGGGAATGGCCGTTGTCGCTTCGACGCTGCGGCTCTTGGTCCCGACGATACAAGGAATACCCAATTCGCGGCTGACGATGGAAGCATGGCAGGTCATGCCGCCGGCATCGGTGACGATAGCTTTGGCTTTCTTCATGGCCGGAACCCAGTCGGGGGCGGTCATGGTCGTGACCAGGATTTCGCCGTCCTTGAATTCAGCAATCTTCGACGGATCGAGGATGACGTGAGCTTTACCGGCAGCACTGCCCGGGCTTGCCGGAAGGCCTTTTACGATAACCTTGCGGTCTGTCGTCACCGAAGAAGGAGCCGAAGCCGTTTCGGCCTTTTCTTTATTCTTCTTCGACCAAACCGTTTCCGGGCGGGCTTGGAGAAGCCATACTTTATTGGTTCGTTCATCGACGCCCCATTCCATATCCATGTAGCAGCCGTAGTGTTTTTCAATCTTCTTGGCATATTGAGCCAGTTCACGGATTTGTTCATCCGTAATGACCTGCTGTTTCTGCAGTTCCGGCGGAACGAGGCGTTCTTCACAGTCGCCGCCTGGCTTACGGACTAATTCAACGGGTTTCGTATTGACCATCCGCGATACGATGGACAGATCATCTTTGCGAATCTTGAAGTTATCCGGCGTAACCGTCCCTTGAACGACGTATTCGCCAAGGCCCCAGGCCCCTTCAATAGTAATCGTCGTATCGTCCCCGGTAACTAAATCTACGGTGAACATAACGCCGGCAGACTTGGAGAAAACCATCATCTGAACGGCAGCACTCAAAGCAACGGACAGGTGGTCAAAGCCCTGTTTCGTACGGTAATAGGTGGCTCGGTCGGTAAAGGTCGAAGCATAGCATTCCTTTACTTTCTGGATGACCATATCGGCCCCTTGGACATTGAGGTACGTGTCCTGCTGGCCGGCGAAGCTGGCATCGGGCAAGTCTTCTGCAGTGGCACTGGAACGAACGGCGACAAAGGGCTGAGCTTCGCCGACTTTCCGGCCTAATTCTTCGTAGCTCTTGCGAATTTCTTCTGCTAAATCGGCCGGCATTTGGGCATCACAGATAGCCTGGCGGATTTTAGCCGTCACATCGCGAAGCTGAACGGCATCTTCAACGTCGGTCAAGCCTTTTAATAATTCCGGAATCTTCACATCCATGCCTGTTTCATGCATAAAATGACGGTACCCGGCAGCCGTCGTTGCAAAACCATAAGGAACCGGAACGTCCGTCTGGGACGTCAATTCGCCGAGAGACGACGATTTCCCGCCTACGAGAGCTACATCAGCTCTGCGCAATTCATCAAACCATAATACATACGCCTTTTCTCTATCCATTGCCATCTTCTTTACCTCCTGCTGCTTTCACGTTATTGTATATACTAAATTACCTTTTTTCTACGTTTATAGTACGCTAATAGTTCCAAATTGTCAATAGTTTTTTCTAAAAGTCGTGGTACACCTTTTATAAGAGTATACTATATATAAAAATATTTCACATCCAGCGTACCGTAAAACGTTTTAAAAACAGGCGGCACTTTAAAGTTTCTCAACCTCTGCCATGTATATAGGATAATAAAGCCGATTGTGGTATAATAAGAAGCTAGTAATATTTTAATTTATATATAATAACCTTATAATGAGTACAAACGTCATGTAGGAGGAAAAAATGTATACACCCAGACGCAGAGCAAAAAAAGCCAAAGAGGCCGGTCCATTCCGCCGCATCCGCCTTTTTATCGCCTTATGCCTTGTCGTTTTTGCCGGCTTAGGGTTTGGCTATATTTTTGCTGCCTATCAGAGCTTGCCGACGGTAAGCAATAGCATGCGGCCTGCCGTATCGTCCCAGGTCTTCGATGCCCACGGGCGGCTGATCACGACGCTTCATTCCGATCAGAACCGGCTTCCTATCGATATCAACAAGGTACCGCAAAATCTGCAGAATGCCTTTATCGCAGCCGAAGACAACCGGTTTTATCAACACATCGGCATCGATCCCATCGGCATCGTCCGCGCCTTGTTCACCAACCTGACCAACCGCGGTATCGCCCAAGGCGGCAGTACGATTACGCAGCAGCTCGCCAAAAACGCCTTCCTGTCTCAAGAACAGACGATGAAGCGAAAGATTCAGGAAGCCATGCTGGCCTTAGAAATCGAACAGAAGTACAGTAAAAAAGAAATCCTCGAAATGTACATGAACCAGATTTACTTCGGCCAAGGCGCCTACGGGATCCAAACGGCTGCCAAGACATACTTTAACAAAGACGTCAGTGAATTGACCTTGACCCAGTGTGCCCTCTTGGCCGGCCTTCCCAAGAGCCCGAACTATTACTCTCCGTTCAATAACCTTAATGAAGCCAAACAGCGGACCAACGTCGTCCTCGACCAGATGGTCAAATATGGCTACATCTCCGCCTCGGAAGCCGAACAGGCTAAAAACCAGGACCTCGACCTTTCGAAGAACCACCAGGCTCAAGAAAGCGATGAAAATGCATCCTTCATCGACTACGTTTCCCAGCAAGTTGCTCAAAAATACGGTGACGACGCCCTCTACAAAGAAGGCCTGAAGATTTACACGACCCTCGACGTCGACAAGCAGCACGCCGCCGTCCAGGCCCTTCATAACCTGCCGGACAACTATACCGATGAAAATGGTCTGACTCAGCCTCAAGGCGCCATCGTCTCCATCGACCCCAAGACAGGCTACATCCTGGCGATGGTCGGCGGCCGCGGTCAAGACAGCTTCAACCGCGCCAGCCAAGCCGTCCGCCAGCCGGGTTCCGCCTTTAAGCCTTTCGTCTATCTCACAGCCTTGCAGCATGATATGACGCCCGATACGACGATGGAAGATAAACCCGTTACCTACGGCAGTTGGAGCCCGAGAAATGCCAGCGGTTCCTACCGCGGTTCGATGCCGTTGAGCGTCGCCTTAGCAAACTCGGTCAATACCATTGCCGTCCAGCTCGCCGATCGCGTCGGCCCCAGCAACATCATTGCCAACGCCAAAAAAATGGGCATTACCACCCTCGACAACAAGGACGACAACCTGGCCATGGCCCTCGGCGGTCTGACCCGAGGCGTCACGCCCCTTGAAATGGCCAGTGCTTACGGCACCTTTGCCAATAAGGGCGTTCACGTCAAACCGACAGCCATCATCAAAATTCTCGACCGCAACGGTAACGTCCTTGAAGATGAATCGACCCTTGAAAAAGAGGAAAACAAGACTCGCGTCATGTCCGAAAAAGAAGCCTATGAAATGACCGTCATGTTAGAAGGCGTTATCGACTACGGTACGGGTACCGCCGCATCCCTCGGACGCCCGGCAGCCGGTAAGACCGGTACGACGGACGACAATAAAGACGCCTGGTTCGTCGGCTATACACCGGATATCGTAACGGCCGTTTGGATCGGTGACGATACGGGTTCGCACAGCCTCGGCGAAGTCTACGGCGGTACGATTCCGGCAGAAATCTGGAAAGATTACATGTCGTCTGCCGCATCAGACGAACATGACCGGGAATTTGCCGTTCCTGCCGGTATGGAACGGGTTCGCGCCCGGGCAGCCCTCTCCAATAACAGCGCCCGCGTTGCGGACGACGCAAAAAAATCGTCCGATACAGAAAAGAAAGACTCCGACGATAAAGAAAAAACAGATGAAAAAGCAGAGTCCCGAAGTGAAGAAACGTCGAGACAGCCGTCGGAAGAAGCACGAAGACAGCAGGAAGACAGTAACAACAAAGCACAGTAACGTTAAAAGAGCAGCCGCACCAAAAAAAGTGCAGCTGCTCTTTTCTGTTGTCCGGACCTTACTTTTTTTCTCATATAAACAATAGACAGGCCCATCTTCACGGTAACCTCCCTACCGGCCGATACCCATTTTCGTAGAGCCTGATATGGGTTCCGCTTTTAGTACGCGTATATAGCGCCCTTATTTTTCCGGCACGGGCTGAATCTACAGCAGTCAGTAATGTCTCCGCCAGTCCCCGACAGCGATAACCCGAATGTAATAACGGCGATCCTTCCTAACTTGATTATGCTCAGCATGGTCAAGGGGTGTCCTCCATCCAAAGGCCCTTACAACAGAAAAAAGCAGCCCCTAAACGGAGCTGCTTTTAAGTCACACAAACCTTTTTATGAGATTATGGAGAGATGTTAGTCGATGCAGTAACGGGAGAAAATCCCCTTGAGGGTAAAGCCGTGTTTATCTTTTTCCTGACGGACGGCCTGTTTCTGTTCGCTCATAGAAGCGACGAGAGCCTGACCGCGGCAGTAAATACCTTCACCATTGGCAGAGCCATCGAAAGGCAAGGGCATCATGGTGTTAATCATATCGTCGAACGTGTATCCTTTATTCATAATGAAAGCCTCCTTCAAAAGACTTCAATAACAATTATCAGTTGTTGATTATAAGTTTACACGTTTCTCTCCCCTGCGTCAACCGAATCGCCAGTTTAATTCGGCAACCTAACTATTCGTTAAAAGGATTCATAGTCACGTTCTGATGATCTTATGGATGATCGTGCTGAGAATCATGATGATGACGACGACGGGAACGGTAATACCGACCGGCGTATCGACGCTGAGCAAGTAACGGTACAAGATAACGCCGAGGACCCATAAAACGATATTGAGCCAGTTGACGCTTTCTGCCGTATGGTCTCTCTTTAAAATAAAGAAATCTGCCAAGAGGATGGCCGTCATCGGTGCAAAGACGGAACCGATAAGATAGAGGAAGTCTTGGAACTGATCGGGAGCTGCAAAAACAGCCAGGACAACACCGAGAACCGTCGCGGCGAGAGCCATGATCTTATCAGAGGCCTTGGGAGCCAAACTCTGGAAGCTGACACCGGCCGAAAAGGCATCGAGGAAGGTCGTCGTAACCGTCGACAGCAAGACGACGAGGATACCGGCGATCCCCATCCCGGCCCGGAGCATGATGGCGGCAATATCGTCCTGCCCCGTAAAGAGGGCCGCTCCCATGCCGATGATGAACATCCACGAGCTGGCCACGAAGTAAGCACCGCAGCTGGCGGCGGTTGCCAAGACCGGTTTCTTAGCCGTTCTCGTATAGTCTGAAATAATCGGCAGCCACGACAAAGGCATGGCGACAGCCAGTTCGACGGCGCCGCCGAAGGTGAGTTCACCGGCCGGAACGGTTGACGTACCATTTTGGAAAACGACCATACTGAGCATAATCGTCAAAATAAACAAAGCTGCCATGACGACGACATTGACCTTGCTGAGATTCTTGAGGCCCATGATAATCCACAAAGCAATGAAAGCACCGATAATGACACTCCACCAGGACATGCCGATGGCGGCGATGGTGTTAGCAGCCAAAGCCGCACTGCCTACCATGACGGCTGTCCAGCCGACGAGCTGAATGACGTTCAAGCCGGCGAAGAGCTTTGCCCCCTGCGTACCAAAGGAGATGCGCACCGTTTCCATGGCACTGCCTCCCGTCCGGCCGCCGATGAGGCCGGCCAGGTACATGATGATGCCGCCGATGATATGACCGAGGATAATCGCTTCCAAGGCCCGGACAAAACCTAAGGGGGCCAGGAGCATGCCGGTCAAGATTTCTGCGATGGAAATCCCTGCGCCAAACCACAATAGGCCGTTGGAAAAGGCTGAGGTCTTTCGTTCATTTACCATATAGTATCAAACCTTTCTATCATAAATACTGTTATAAATAATAACCTATCTCAGTATACCATATTCTTTTGAAAAACCCTATGGAGAAGCGAAGATTTATCACAGTTTTAACTCACTTTACGATAACTGCGCGCTTTTTCTTTATCCTTCGACCAGTACCATGCTATACTGGTACTGATTATAAACTAACAATTACTATTGGCAGCAAATTTCGAGAATTATACGTTTGGAGTGATATCATGAAAATAGACAAGCGCCTGAAAATCGCCATTGCCGCTGTCGTCATTGCCGCCCTTGCCTTTGGCGGATACACCTACTACCAAGGTCAGCAGCAGGCAAAACAAGCCTCGACCGTTGAAACGGCAGAGGCCGTCCGCAAAGATTTGAAGTCGACCGTATCGGCCACCGGGACCATCAGTCCTGTCGATTCCGTCGAAGTATCGCCGAAGATCACGGCCCGTATCAGCCAGGTCCTGGTCAAAGAAAATGATACGGTCACAGCCGGACAGACCGTTGCCATCTTAGACGGCAAGGATTACGAAGCCCAGCGCGACCAAGCTCAGTATAAGGTCACCAACACAAAGGTAGAATATGAACGAGCCGAAAAACTGTACGAGCTCGGCGCCGGGACCAAACAGGACCTCGACACAGCCAAATTCAATTACGACACGGCCCTCAGTACCTTGTCGGAAGCTGAATCGGACGTAGCTGAAACGGTCATCACCGCTCCCATGGACGGCGTCGTCGTCGGCGAACCGAAAACGGTCGGCACCATGGCCGTTCAAGGCAACAGCAACCCGACGGTCATCATGCGCATTGCCGATACGTCAAGCAAACAGATTTTAGCCCAAGTCGACGAAACAGATATCGGAAAAGTCCAAGTCGGCCAGGAAGCAACCTTTACTGTCGACGCCTATACGGACCGCACCTTTACCGCCCGGGTCTCGAAGATTTCTAAGACCGATACCAGCAACACCTGGGATACGAACAGCTCGTCGTCCTCCTCGTCGAGTTCCTCCAGCTCCTCGGCCAGTGTCATCTACTATTACGTCACCCTCGATGTCAGTGATCCTGATGACGTCTTAAAACTGGGCATGACGGCCCGCGTCGACATCACGACGTCGGAAAAACAAGACGCCCTGGTCGTCCCCATCGCCGCCTTGAAGACCAATGATTCCGGCTCTTACGTCCTTCGCGTCAAGGATGACGGCACGACCGAACAGGTTCCGGTCAAGACCGGCATCTACAGCAGTGACTACGTCGAAATCCTGTCGGGTCTCACCGAGGGCGATAAGGTTTCCATTTCCTATACGGCCAGCAAGTCTTCTTCATCTTCCTCGAAGAGCAGCAGCCGTCAAGGGCCGCCGCCCATGTAAGGGGGGTCTTGGCTATGAATCCCATCATTGAACTCCAAGGTATCCAAAAAATATACCATATCGGCGGAGAAGACTTCGCCGCCTTAGCCGGCATTACCCTCAACATTGAAGAAGGGGAATTTGCCGCCCTCATGGGGCCTTCCGGCTCGGGGAAGTCGACGCTGATGAACATCCTCGGCTGCCTCGACAGACCGACAGCCGGATCGTACCAGCTGGGAGGAAAGGAAGTTGCCCACCTCAATGACGATGAACTCGCCGTCGTCCGCAACCAGCACATCGGCTTCGTCTTCCAAAACTTCAACCTTTTGTCGCGAATCACGGCCCTCGACAACGTCGCCCTGCCCCTGGTCTATGCCGGTGTCGGCCGCAAAGAGCGGACCGAACGGGCCATGGATAAACTGAAATCCGTCGGTCTTGAAACGTGGGCTCACCACAAGCCAAATGAACTCTCCGGCGGCCAGCGCCAGCGCGTTGCCATCGCCAGAGCCTTGGTCAACAACCCGCACATCATCATGGCTGACGAACCGACGGGCAACCTCGATACGAAGTCGACCAAAGACATTATGCGCCTCTTTGAAGAACTTCACGAAGACCACAAGACGATCATCTTAGTCACACACGAACCGGAAATCGCCGCCTGTGCGACCCGTCAGCTCCTCTTGTCAGACGGCAAGATAACCAAAGATGCCGGAAAGGGGGTCGTCATGGATGTTATTTAGTGAAAGCGTCCAGATCGCCATTACGGCGCTCTTGTCAAATAAGCTGCGCTCCATTCTGACCATGCTGGGCATCATCATCGGCGTCGGCGCCGTCATCGCCATGATTTCCATCGGCATGGGCGTCCGCCAAAACGTTACCAACTCCATTGCCAGCTTGGGCAGCAACATGCTCATCGTCATGCCGGGCTCGGCCAACAGCGGCGGCGTCCGCTCGGCAGCCGGTTCCAATAAAAAGTTAAAATACGACGACGCCTTGGCCATCAAGAAGCAGATCAAGAACATCGATTATGTATCGCCGACGGTCAACAGTTCGTATCAAGTCGTCAACGGCAACCAGAACTGGAACACGTCCGTCTACGGCGTTACGCCGGAATACCTGCACATCCGCTCTCTCACCGTCCAATCAGGTTCTTTCATCACCCAATCCGATTTAAATTCCCGCAACCGCGTCGCCGTCATCGGGACGACGGTCGCCACAAACCTCTTTGATGAAACCAATCCTGTCGGCAAGACGATCCGCATCAATAACCAGCCGTATAAAGTCATCGGCGTCCTCGAAAGCAAGGGTCAGTCTTCCGTCGGTCAGGACCAGGACGACATGGTCATCGTACCTTTGACGACGGCGCAAGAACGACTGCTGGGCATTACCTACATCAAGTCCATCAACATCCAGGTATCCAGTGCCGATAAGATTGAACAGGTCCAATCGGAAGTCGAAGCCCTTCTGCGCCAGCGTCATCACATTACCAACGGCAAGGAAGATGACTTCAACGTCCGCAACCTGACCAGCCTCATGGAAACGATGACTCAGACGACGACCATGCTGACCCTCTTCTTAGGCAGCATCGCCGCCATCTCCCTCGTCGTCGGCGGTATCGGCATCATGAATATCATGATGGTATCCGTTACCGAACGAACCCGTGAAATCGGCATCCGCAAAGCCTTGGGGGCAACCTTCCAGAACATCATGATGCAGTTTCTCATCGAGTCCGTCGTCATCGGCGTCATAGGGGGGCTCTTGGGCGTCGCCTGCGGCGTTGGCATCGCCTTGGCCATTGCCGAGTCCGGCCTCTTTGAGACGGTCATTACGGCAGCTCCCATCATTATTTCCTTCAGCTTCTCCGTCGGCATCGGCCTCTTCTTCGGCATCTATCCGGCACGAAAAGCTGCCAAACTCGATCCAATCGAAGCCTTGCGCTATGAATAAAAAGAAGCACTGTTCCGAGGAACAGTGCTTTTTATATGCAAAAATTTATTCGTTCAGCCAGCGGCGCACATCGTCTTCGGCGTCTTGGACGGTCGACCCCAAAATGACGAGATGTGTTCCAAGCTTTGCCTTGGGGCAAAGTTCATGGATGTCTTCCAGGCTGCGGCCGATACCGCTCCCTTCATGGGTGCAGAAAGGATAGATGGTTTTGCCGGAAAAATCGTGATTTTCTAAGAAGGTCCACATGGCCATAGGCATGGTTCCGCACCAATTGGGATAGCCGAGAAAAATGAGGTCATAACCGCTGATGTCGTCGAGATCCTTTGACAGGGCCGGCCGAAGCCTTTTTTCCCATTCATGGCGAGCCAGGGAGACCGTTTCTTTATACTCATGAGGATAGACGGCTGCTGCCCGAATATGAAAGAGGTCCCCGCCGGTCATGCGGCCAATCATCTTAGCCGCCTGCTCCGTATTGCCGACCTTAAGATTGACAATCTTACCGCTGACATAATTCATACCGGCATGTGAAAAATAAGCAATGAGACATTTTTTCCCCTTATAATCCATAGACAGGTCACTCCTCCCGGCTCGATAGGCCTAAAAATACTGATTATAATTTCATTATACGGCAAAACGATAAGCTGTTCAATCACTATCATAAATGGAAGCCATTTCATTTTCTCATGCCTGCCGCCGTCCCCTTACCTTTCCAAGGTCCATATAATGTAGTAAAATAAAGGAGCTAACAGATTTTTACTATCAACGAACATAAGGAGGTCCATTTATGGCTCACGTAAATGAAAACTACTTGAAACTCCCCGGAAACTACCTCTTTGCAACCATTGCAAAAAAAGTAGAAGCTTACTCCAAAGCACATCCGGAAGCGAATATCATCCGTCTCGGCATCGGTGACGTCACCCGTCCCTTGGCATCGGCCATCATCGACGCCATGCATAAAGCCGTCGACGAAATGGGCAAAGCCGAAACCTTCCGCGGCTACGGTCCGGAACAGGGCTATGACTTCCTCCGCCAGGCCATCATCGACGGTGACTATAAAACGCGAGGCATCGACCTCGATCTTGACGAAGTCTTCGTCGGTGACGGTGCGAAAACAGACGTCGCCTGCATCCAGGAAATCTTCGGCAGCGACCTCAAATTCGCCGTAGCCGATCCCGTTTACCCGGTCTATCTCGACTCCAACGTCATGTGCGGCCACACGGGTGAATGGAACGCCGAAAAAGGCATCTATGACGGCGTCGTCTACCTTCCCTGCACACCGGAAAACGGCTTCAAAGCCGTACCGCCGACGGAAAAAGTCGACATCGTCTACCTCTGCAACCCTTCCAACCCGACGGGCACGGCCATGAGCAAAGAAGAACTGGCAAACTGGGTCGCAGCAGCCAAGAAAAACAACTTCATCATCATCTATGATTCGGCCTATGAAACGTACATCACCGAACCGGACGTTCCTCACAGCATCTTTGAAGTCGAAGGGGCCAAAGAAGTCGCCATCGAACTGCGCTCCTACTCCAAATGTGCCGGTTTCACGGGCACTCGCTGCTCCTACGTCGTCGTTCCCCACGCCTGCACGGCTTATAAAAAAGACGGCACGGCCGTCGAACTCAACCCGCTGTGGAACCGCCGCCAGTGCACCTTCTTCAACGGCACGCCGTACATCGTCCAGCGTGCTGCCGAAGCCTACTACAGCCCGGAAGGACAGAAACAGTGCTTGGCCGACGTCAAATACTACATGGAAAATGCCCATATCATCCGCGACGGCCTGACCAAAGCCGGCTTCACCGTCTACGGCGCAACCAACTCGCCCTACGCCTGGGTACAGACGCCGAACGGCATGAAGAGCTGGGACTTCTTTGACCTCCTCCTCGAAAAAGCTCACGTCGTAACGACACCGGGTTCGGGCTTTGGCCCCCACGGCGAAGGCTACCTCCGCCTGACGGCCTTCGGTACCAAAGAAAATACGATTGAAGCCGTCAACCGCATCGCTAATTTAAATTTATTCAAATAAAGGTGGTTTAACCATTGAGTACAAATTTGGAAGTAGGCATCGTCGGCTTGCCGAATGTCGGTAAGAGCACTCTTTTCAATGCCATTACCAAAGCCGGCGCAGAAGCGGCAAACTATCCCTTCTGCACGATTGAACCGAACGTCGGTATCGTAGAAGTACCGGATCCGCGCATCCAGGTCCTGACCGACATGTACAACCCTAAAAAAACGATTCCCGCCGTCATGCGTTTCGTCGATATTGCAGGTCTTGTCGCCGGCGCGTCGAAGGGCGAAGGCCTGGGCAATAAGTTCCTCAGCCATATCCGTGAAACCGACGCCATCGCCGAAGTCGTCCGCTGCTTTGAAGATTCAAACATTACCCACGTCGACGGCTCCATCGACCCCATTCGCGACATCGAAACGATCAACACCGAACTCTGCCTGGCAGACCTGGAAACGGTGCAGAAACGAGCCGACCGCATCGCCAAAGTCGCCCAGTGCGGCGATAAAGATGCCAAGGCCGAATACGACGTCCTGAAAAAAGTTCTCGCCTGCCTTGAAAACGGCGAACCGGCCCGCAAAGCCGGCCTTACCAAAGACGACCTGCCTCAGGTCAAGGATCTTAACCTCCTGACCTTAAAGCCCATCATCTATATCGCCAATGTCGCTGAAGATGAAGCCGGCAATCCCGACGCCAACCCCAACGTCAAGCGCGTCGAAGAATATGCCGCCCAAGAAGGGGCTCAGGTCGTCGCCGTCTCGGCCAAGATCGAAGCCGAAATCGCCGAACTTCCGGCCGACGAAGCCGCCGTCTTCTTAGAAGAACTGGGACTCCCCGAATCGGGTCTCGATAAGCTCATCAAAGCCAGCTATGCCCTCCTGGGCCTGATCAACTTCTTCACGGCCGGTGCCGACGAAGTCCGGGCCTGGACCATCGTCAACGGCACGAAAGCCCAGAAGGCGGCCGGTAAAATCCATACCGACATCGAACGGGGCTTTATCCGCGCTGAAATCGTTTCCTACGACGACCTCATCGCCTGCGGCAGCGAACAAGGTGCCAAAGAAAAGGGCCTCGTTCGCCTGGAAGGAAAGGATTACATCATGAAAGACGGCGATGTAACCTACTTCCGCTTCAACGTCTGATCAACCGATAAAATCGAACAGCCTCTGAAATACGAAAAAAGCTCATCCCGTGACAGCAGCTTACTGCCATGGGATGAGCCTTTTTCATAAGACTTGTACTTCTTCTTCGCTCTTCAGATTGGGTCGAGGCGTCCGTTCATCGGTCAGACCGGCAATATAATCTAAGGACGTATGATACAACTTCGCCAGTTGAATCAGCTTTTCTACGGGAATCTTTCGTTTTCCCAATTCATACATGCCATATCCAACTTGAGAACATTTTAAAATTTTGGCTACATCAGCTTGAGAAAGTCTCGCCTCCAATCGGAGCGTCTTCAAACGGCTGTAGTATTTCATGTCATCACCTGTTTTCATCATTATCGTATTCCAGAAGTACATTAGTAATGTCCTTTATACTATTATAGTAAATATATAAAAAGACGGCAATGATTATCTGCATATAATCGTTGCCGTCTTTGCAATTTAGACAATCTTTTATGAAATACTTAACAAATTTGTACCAATTTACCGGGATTCATGATATTATTGGGATCTAAAGCCTTCTTGATGGCTTTGATGACATTTAGTTCTGCTTCCGGAGTACAGAGAGCAAACTCTTCGAGCTTCTTAAAACCGACGCCGTGTTCGCCGGACATCTTACCGCCGAGGGCATAGACCCGCGGGAAGAGGTCGCGGTGGAAGGCCTTGATCTTTTCAAACCATTCTTCCGGCGACAAGCCCTTGGCATTCAAAGGAAGGACGTGGATATTCCCGTCACCGATATGGGCGACGGTGACGCAGTAGAGGTCGTACTTTTCGCGAAGTTCCGGAATCTGCTTGGTGATGTCGGGAATCTTATCGAGGGGAACGACGAAGTCTTCCGTCTGGAACATCTTGTCGACGTCGCGGGCCGCTTCGGCAAACTGCTTGCGCAGCTTCCAGATGCGCTTGTCGGCTTCAAATTCATCGATAGAACCGTTTTCTTCGGCCAAGTCGCAGAGCTGTTCCATCTTGCGGTCCGAATCGTCTTCGCTGAACGATTCTACCGTAACGATGACGTAGTCGCAGCCTTCATCAACATGAGGCATCTTCATGTCCAAGAACTTGCAGGTCATGCGCAGGGCTTCATTGTCCATGAATTCGATACTCGTCGGATCAATGCCGGCCTTCAAAATTTTATTAGGCAGGGCAAAGGCTTCTTCGTCAGTCTTAAAGACACAGACCATATTAAAAGTGTACGGCGGCATAGGACGAAGCTTTACCGTGACTTCGGTAATGATACCGAGAACGCCTTCAGAACCGGCAAAGAGCTGTTCCAAACAAAGACCGGTAGAGCATTTCTTTAAGCGGGCACCGGCATCGAGGATATCGCCCGTCGGCGTAACGACTTTCAGGCTGTAAATCTGGTTGCGCGTCGTACCGTATTTAACAGCTTTATTGCCGCCGGCATTGTTGGCTACGTTGCCGCCGATCATGCTGCTGTCGGCACTCGACGGATCACCGGCGTAGAGGAGGCCGTGTTTGGCGGCTTCGCGCTGCAAGTCTCCGGTGATGACCCCGGTCTGGCAGACGGCATACATGTTATCGGCATCAAAGGTCAGAATCTGATTCATCCGTTCCAATTCGACGACGATACCGTGATAGACGGGGATGGCGCCGCAGGCAACGCCGGAACCGGCCGAACGCGGTGTAATGGGAACAAGGTATTTGTTGGCCAGTTTAACGACTTCGGCTACTTCTTCCGTCGATCCCGGAAATACGACGACTTCCGGCTTGTGGAAATAATGAGAGTTCCCTTCTTCATCGGTCTGGTACCGTTCCAAATAATCTTCGTCAGTCTTGACGAATTTATCCCCCAGGACATTACGTAATTCGGCTAATAAATCTGGTGTAACGGAATTAAAAGATGCTGCCATATATAAACGCTTCCCCTCTGTCAGTCTGGATTTTAGTATTCCAAAAAGCTATAGTAAATTCACTTCTTCATGGAAGTTGAACATAGTATACCATATACCAAAGACTTGTAAAGTCACTTTTTTCTTCATTTCTTAGGATTATCCCGGTTTATCTTCTAATCTTGAAACGAAAGAACGTGATTTTTACATAAAGTTTTACGTTTTACGGCAGCATCGTTTTTACCGATTATATTTATTTTTTATATCTTCTATGCTTGATTAAGATTCAGCTAACGTTTCCCATTTTTCGTAGGCCTCGTCAAGTTCAGCCTGAGCCGCTTCATATTCCGCCGTCAGGCTCATCATGGCCTCGGCATCGGTCTGATTTTCAGGCATATTCATCTTGACTTCATACATTTTTAGGGTCGCTTCAAGCTCGGCAATCTTCAGCTCTAACTTTTGAAGCTTCGCTTCTTGCCCGTACACGGGCGCTTTTTGCACCTTTACGGCCGGCGCCGGGGTTGACGGCTTCTTGGCCGCAGTATCTTTCTCAGGCAGAGACTGCGGATTGTTTTCAGCAGCCAAGGCCTCGGACTCCCGGACTTTTTCCCGATAATAACTATAGTTTCCGACGTAGTCCGTCAGCTGCTTATTTTCAAGGACCAAAGTCCGCTGAGTGATTTTATCGAGGAAGTAACGGTCATGAGAGATAACGAGATAGGTCCCGCCAAAATCGAGAAGGGCCTGTTCGAGGACTTCTCGCGTCGGAATATCCAAATGATTGGTCGGTTCGTCAAGAATGAGGAAATTAGGTCCCTGCAAAAAGAGCTTGAGCAAGGCTACTCGGGCCTGTTCCCCGCCGCTAAGGCTGTCGATGACTTTAAAGACGTCATCGCCTCGGAAAAGGAAGTGCCCTAAAGCCGACCGGGCTTCATCTTCGCCGTAACTGAAGGCATTCATGATTTCATCGAGAACGGTCCAAGCCCCGTGAAGTTCCGTATGCTCCTGGGCAAAATAACCGATATGGACCTTGCTGCCGAGTGTGATATGGCCGTCCGTCGGTTCTTTTTCACCCATAATCATGCGGATAAGGGTCGTCTTCCCGGCCCCGTTAGGACCGATGAGGGCTGCCGCTTCACCGCGGCGCAGGAGGAGCGACAAATGGTCAAAGAGCTGTCGGTCAGCAAAACCGCCGCTGACCTTATCGAGGGTCAGTACCTTTTGGCCGCACTCTTCGACAGGCTTAAAATTAAACCGAAGGGACGCTTCATCAGGCTGCCATTCGATTCGTTCCAACCGATCAAGCTGAGACTGACGGCCTCGGGCCTGTTTGGCCTTGATGCCGGCCTTGTATTTGCGGATATATTCTTCCGTCTCGTGAATATGTTCCTGCTGCTTCTTATAAGCCCGTTCGAGCGCTTTTTGCTGCTGATCGTGCTGTTCGACGTAACGCGAATAATTCCCCTTGTACTTGGTCACCTTACCGTGAGAAAGTTCTAAGATGCCCGTGGCTACCCGGTCTAGAAAATAGCGGTCATGAGAAACGATGAGGATGCCGCCGCCATAAGACAGGAGATAGCCTTCGAGCCATTCCAGCATATCCATATCGAGATGGTTCGTCGGTTCGTCAAGGAAGAGATAATCGGGACGACGCACCAGGGCTTTCGCCAAATTGATGCGCGTCTTCTGGCCGCCGGAAAAACTTTGGACAGGCCGCTCCATATCGGCTTCAGAAAAACCGAGGCCGCGAACGATTTTACGGGACATCGATTCGTACTCATAACCGCCGAGCCATTCAAACCGCTCCTGCATCCGAGCATAACGATTCATCAGCCCTTCGTCGTCAGGACGGGACTGCATCTCCCTTTCAAGGTCCTTTAAATCCCTTTCCAGGCGCATGACGTCTTGCCAAGCCTCGGTAATCAGCTGTCCCAGGGTAATATCGTCAGCATAAGTCACATCCTGCTGCAAGTAGCCGATGGACTCCCCTTCCGACACGATAAAGGCTCCGTCATCATACTCTTCTTCTCCGATCAGACACTTGAGGAGGGTCGACTTCCCGGCCCCATTAGCCCCGATAAGGCCAATCCGTTCGCCGCGGCGAATTTCAAAACTGACGTCGTGGAATACGGAACGCACCCCAAAAGACTTACCCAACTTCTGTACCTTAATACTGCCCATATATAGTAACCTTACCCTCCTGCAAGAAATAAAAATCCAGTCTCATCATAAGTAATAATTATATCATGAAAAGGCCGCTGCCTCAACGAAGGAAGTCCGAAGGACAGCCTCAGGACAGAGCTTATCCTGTCTGCACACGCATCTTTATGGGAAATCTTTTAAATTGCCCCCACAAATGACTATACCTTGGTATTAGGGAGATTATAAAAATAACCACGCAGTTCGCAAACTGCGTGGTTATCACATTTCTTATGGTGGAGATAAGGAGGATCGAACTCCTGACCTCTTGCATGCCATGCAAGCGCTCTCCCAGCTGAGCTATACCCCCATGTATTGGCTACAAAAGAGATTATAGCATTAACAGCCGGTTACTGTCAAGCATTTTTAAGCAGCCGGATCATTTTCCAGACGACTGTATGTGTTTTCGGCGAAGTTCTGCACGCTTTCCGTGTTGAGCAGTTCGTCAACGCCTAAGGGAAGCTTTGCCATACCTTCGTCGACATAGGTGACGTGCGTGCCGGCGACCCAGACGCCTTGCGGCAAAAGTTCGACGGCCTGACGCAGATTCTTCGAGATATCGTCCGAGAATAGGTCGCGGTGCATCGTAGCAAAGATGGCTGCTTTTTTAGCCTTCAGGAACGGCAACACGGCCCGAGACTTTTCGTCAAGCTTAAGGTTCAGGAACCAAACGCCGACAAAGACAATATCATAGTCATCGAAGCGTTCCGGAGCCTGTTCCATAGGCAGAAAGTCCGTATTCGCCGGCAAAACAGAACGGACCGCTTCGGCTAATTTTTTCGTTCTTCCCGTTTTGGAGGAGTACAAGACTAAAGCTTTCATAATATCTATCTCCTTTCACTAGAATAAGGGTCTTTTTCTATACCTTTACTATACGATAGAAACGAAAGGAGTTCCGTTGCATTTGCAACAAATTGAGAGTTATTTTCTACTCCCTACACGGCTAAGAGAGCCCCAAAGCATCACCGCAGTGAATATCGTCAGGATTGAGTATCTTGCCCTAACCACCTCCCCAAAATAGAAAGAACCACGCGGCGATGTACCACGTGGTTATTGTTCTTTCATAAAACTTATAGTTCTCTGGATAACTGAGCTTCATATTGTCTATAAGCTTCATTATAAATGGCTTCCAGATATGATTCCGGAACCGGTATTTCCTCCCGCCCCCAATAACGATCGTATGCATCACGTCCGGATATAGTCCCCTTATCAAAATCACAGATATAGCTACAATGATTAGAATTACCTATTAAGACATAGACCAGTGCTCTATGATTTAATTTATCGACTTCAATATTATTCAAATCAATAGAATATTTGTCCCATTGACCTTGCGTGTAAATGACCTTCCATAAAGGCTTAGCATACAGTGGTTGTCTGCCACAAAGTCGTGAAACCATATCAGTCAGTGTATCTCCCGGAAACAGATTAAAAGTAACTCCCTCCGGGGATTCAAAATCTGTAGTCTCTGCACTCGGTGAACCATTAATATATTTTGACTCGCCTATTTTGGTGACGGTTCGATTTTTAAAATCAATCATTTCATGATTCAAATGCGTCGGTACATATACACCATTTCGATTAACAGAACGTTCATACTTTGTCCAATAAGTAACGATATCTCGTTCCTTATCATACTTAATGGTTTGCGTATCAAGTGACATCTTCCAATATGAGTTTTGATTAAATACCATCCACCGATCAGCCCCATCATTAGCATACGCAACATTACTCGATATACCTACAATCACGATAACTAATAGCATCAACACCCTAAAAAACGTTCTACATTTACCAAAAGTATTCATAATGCACGGCCTTCCTAATATATAGTTGTAAATCGATCAATAATTTTTATTGGACAGAAAGTTCTTATCAGAACTTTTTGACGCCAAGGAAATTATAAGTAAGATATCCAGTAAAAAAATAAATAATAATCTTCCATTTTCACTCACTTTGTTTGTCATTATTATTTTTATAAATAGATACAACGCATTTTTATTGATAAGGTATAATATTTTTCGCAAAATAAAATAAAGAC
>UMFV01003244.1_pt1 | contig 25152 bp, 26 predicted proteins | sample 1965101 | NCBI WGS metagenome assembly UMFV01 (sample SAMEA4836055, study PRJEB28245) | human gut metagenome | biome: gut microbiome; material: fecal sample | place: Denmark | collected 2008 | reverse complement strand
GTTGACAAAGGTTGTCAATGGTTCACTTCCGTTTACTCCATCGGTGGAATACTCAAATGAATTTAAACAATGCAATACCAAAGAGTATGAGACCGACAAGAAAATGTGAATTGCGAGCAATGGAAGAAAGAACAGCAAATTATCCAGGCTATCGTGATGAGAGCACGATGAAAGTCATCCGCCATGAGTCGCTTGGCATCTACATCTATGCCAAGCCGAAGAACCAGACGGAACAGAAGTACAACCTCAACCTTATGGCAAGAGCCGAGGCGATACGTTGCCGTCGCTTCGAGGCTATCGTCAACGAGCGTTACGACTTCTTCGACAAGGAGAAAATGAAGGGAGATTTCCTTGCCTACTTCAAGAAACTGGCGGACAAGAAGAACTCCAAGTGGCAACACGTCTATATGCACTTTCGTACCTTCACGCAAGGCAAGTGTACCTTCGGGGAGATAAACGTGGACTTGTGCAACAGATTTCGTGAGTATCTGCTGACAGCGCCACAGGGACTACATAAGAACAGAAAGCTACATATCAACTCGGCAGCCAACTACTGGTCAACCAACGGCAAACCGAGCGCAATCAAACTTGTTTGAATTGCCGAGGTGCGAAGAAGGAAACCGAAAGGTAACTTTCCGTGCTTCAATCCATACAGCCTATCGTGACCATAAGATAAAGGAGAACCCGAACGGTTTCTTGGAGCGTATCGAGACAATTCCGCCTGACAAGGAGCATCTTTCTCAAGACGAGGTTATCCGCTTGGCATCCACGCCTTGCTACATCCTGCATTTTGCGGAGTTTTTTCTCATTTGAATTTTCCCTTTAATAAAGGTATAAGAAAAATTGCCAAAAATAAAAGAGTAAGCCCTAAAAATACCACAAGAATAGATGTAACGATTAAAACGAATAAGCCGATAAATGTGCGTTTGCAAAATACTTCCTTTTTGAAAAGTTCTAAGGTCGTAACATTATCATCTTCTTTTGCCTTTTTATGGCAATCATAAAGGGTTAAAAACAACCATGTAATAATCGTCAATACAATTCCTGTAACCAAACTACTCACAAGAATTGTTTCCATTGGCAACTTGTCTTGGTAATTTGTGCAAGAATCGTGCGTGGCTTGGTCATAAAAACTTATACCATAGCATGAAACAAAAAGTGCAAGACTACCAACAGTTGCAGATGTTTTCAAATTCTCTTCATTATCCATGTATTTCATTTTTATTAACAAAACATCACCGCCATATTAAATATCGACAGTGACGTTTTGTTAACTTATTTCTTGTTGAATGTATTATCGCCAATTTTGACTGCTGTCTTTGAATCGTTTGCCCAAGCAATTTTAAATGTCGTTGACGTTTCTGTTTCAGCGCCCCATTCGTCATGCATTTTTGAACTTAGTTTCAATTCATATTCATTGCCAACTTTTGTCAGTGTGTAGTTACCTGACATGAACAAAGCGTCATGATTACTATAAATATAATATAATTCATATTGGTTTGCAGACTTGCTTATAAATCTCATAGAATAGTTAGACGAACCACTTGGATCTTTACCTTCACATGTACCAATCAAATCCTTTGGATTGATTTCTTTACTTGTAGAACTCGCGTCCTTCTGCCATGTATAGTTAAAGCTTATGCCTTCACTTGAAGAACCATTCCATTTCATCGTATTGCCACTAACAACAATCGTTGCGCTGAATGTGTCACCATACGTGTTCTTAGCTGAAATTTTATTGCCGTTAAGCTTCCATGTGCCATTGCCGATAGAGCTTGTAGTAGAAGAGAACTTGCCATCCTCACTGATAGTAATAGACTCGCCAACCATATAACCAGTTATAGGTTTACCATCCACGTTATCTGTGCTTGCGGTACATGTCCATGTTCCAACTACTTCTTGCACATTGATGTCTTTGCTACCGTCTCCGTCATCATCACTACTACATGACGTAAAAAACATAACTGTTACTGACACTACGAGCATCGCTAAGATGCTCCAAATTTTGTTTTTTTCATACTGTTGTTTTTTTTATTTACTTGTATATTAATAGTTTAAACTTACTTATATATCATCATAAGCGTCATAATCTTCATCACAATCATCGGCTTCTTCATATTCCTCATCTTCTCCTACCAATTTCTTGTTAATTGCATCTTCAAAATTAAACATAACACTTCTGTTTATTATAAAAATTGACACTTCGCCACCAGGCACTGTAAACTTAGAACTATATAAGCATTTCTGATTTTCTGTTGCTTCCAATTCGTCACCATCACCTTCGTAATATGGGTCACAAAATGTACGTGAATCCGTCGTTGGATTTCCATATTTTCTCATATAGAGTTCTCTCACATTCAGATATTTACTCTTCAAAGACTCCCAAGAACGCTCTTGCTCCGAAACAACAATTACAGAATAGACGTGATTCAATTCTTCATTTCCACCTACATATATCTTAACTTTTAGCCCAGCAAATTGTCCGGTAAGAGATTCTCCATCATTATCGAAGCCTGCATTCATGATTTTTGCTCTTACTTTCTCTATTGATCCATTTAATGGAACCCCTTTGAACGTAATATGTCCTTCATCATCAGGACTGTCCGTTAACAGACTTTCGTACTTTTCATGTATTTTTGCTTCAAATTCTCCTAGTTCATCTTTTAGTTTTAAGGCATAAACATTGATAAAGTATTCCATCATATTGTTTACATAATCAGCCTGCCCATCATAATATCTAAAAATGCGAACCACACCTTTAAGACCTTTCTCTCCTTCTTTGTCAATGAAAGGTGCAATATAGATGAGACAAGGCGCATTTTCTCCATCCGTGAATTTCTTTACTTCAAGGATGCACTCCTTCGAAACATATCCAATATGCTTTCCACTGTCATGGAAAATAGCAATTGCATTAGGATCATGTTCATTGTTAGGCTCGGCTTTTAGATAACCGCCTTCTATTGAATACTCTGTATAATTATCAAAGTCAACATAGAAAGACAATCCTGATATTCTTGCTTCAAGAGAATCTTTATTTATGTCTCCAGTCATGTCGTTTTTGTCAAAAGCGACAGAAAAACTTAAAGAAATACTACTTTTCATATTCTTTGTCTTATTGGGTAAGGTTTTGATGATATACGAAAGCAATCGTCTTAATAATATATCGATTATGGAACTTCTGTTATTATATTTAACTTAAACGCAAAAACGTGAGACTCTACACTTGCTCGTCACTCTTTCTAGGCCGTAGGAAACCATTGGTTGATGACGAACAGATAGAATCTCACGCTGAAAGTTATATACACCCCCAAAAGTGTGCCGATGAGGTTAATCCTCCTTGGCACACTACGAGGGTTGATTATACAACCTACCCGTGACATCTTCTCTGCAATGCCATTGACAACCAATTTGAATTTCCTACGTTCAGAAAGTTCAATGAGCAAAGCGTTGATGACGCCTTATGTATGTTTGCAAACGCATTTATTGTAATTGCGCTGCAAAGTTACTAAAAATCAATAAGAATAAAGACATTTTTTTGTTATCGGTTTCGTAAAAACTGAAATTTTAGTCTAATTATGCCACTATAATGGCAGAAAACATTCGACAATATGACAAATCCATGGCACGCGATACAAGAAACCGTGTCAACGATAGAATGAAATGTGTCGGGAAGGCTTTGTGACATGAAGATTGTATAATTCATTATTGGAAGACGGCAGAAACAGCGTTTCTTGCATTACTCCATACGGTATGGTGCAAGAAACGCTGTTTTTGCGACCAAACCCCAAGGAACGAGTAAGGAAACAACGTGTATGACTGAATCCATGAGAATTATTATCGGAAACAACGTAGTGGTGGCAGAAACAATCTATTTAACGCAACAGAAAACGGAGTTTCCACAGTATTCATCTTAAAACTTTTATCAAACTATAAGCGAAATTGAAACTCTTAGCTTGGAGCGTCTAAACAACGGCGCACATTTTCTGTTCATTTCAAACGTGTTGACACGTGCTGAGGCCGATGCGAATGTAAAGAGTAAGCTCAGCGCACAGATAGACTCGCTAAAGACCGCCAAGGAATAAGAGGACGAGGACTTGAAAATCTCGCAAAAAAGTATGTTGACAGATGACATCGCTACAGCCGATGCTGAGCGTGACGGACTTTACAGCGGTTACAAAAAGGCTGTTAATGGCTTCAGGAATCTGCCTGTGGAGAATATGGCAATAGCAGCAAAGGTACTGACGCAACACATCAAGTACTATGCCATCGAGCCAAAGATGCAACTTGACAAGGAAATGGGACACTAGTGATTATTAAATGTAAATATGTCAAAGAGATTCACTTTATCGTGCTTTTTCTTGCTAAAAAGTTTATATTATCAATGATTATTCGTATCTTTACAGCAACAGAATCCGCCACGCTTCCCATTTGAACAGCGGACCAGGGCGGGTCTTTTGCTTTTATGGGAACATTAAGATTATACACTAAACAGGCTCTTTCTATTTCCGAATAAATAGAACTACTAAAAAGTAGAGACTTTAATATTTCTGATTTATCCAAGGCTACAAAATTTCTTGGAGAGGTCAGTTATTTTCGTTTTGTCCAATACCTTCGTCCTATAAAATGAAAGAAAAAGCTTGCAAGAGGTTCTTCACTCCTTGCAAGCTTTTATAAAATATCTAATAATCAATCAGTACAAGAATTAAACGATGCCCTGAGCAATCATCGCTTTAGCAACCTTTAAGAAGCCAGCAACATTAGCACCACGTACATAATTGATGTAACCATCATTCTGAGTACCATATTTCACGCAATTCTGATGAATATCATTCATAATCGTCTTCAAGCGCGCATCTACCTGTTCACGAGTCCAACTCAAACGTTCTGAGTTCTGACTCATTTCCAAGCCAGAGACAGCTACACCACCTGCATTCGCAGCCTTGCCAGGAGCATAGAGCAGGCCAGCTTCTTGGAATATCTTAATAGCCTCAGGAGTAGAAGGCATATTAGCACCTTCGCTTACAGCAATAATGCCATTAGCAACTAATGCCTTTGCATCTGCTTCTTCTATTTCATCTTGAGTAGCAGAAGGCAGAGCAATATCAGCCTTTTCATTCCAAGGGCGAGCGCCATCAACATACTTTACGCCGTACTTTTCTGCATATTCCTTGATGCGTCCACGCTTTACATTCTTGAGCTCCATAACGAAAGCCAACTTTTCAGCATCAATACCATCGGGATCGTAAATGTAACCATTAGAGTCTGATAAAGTCACAGGAATGGCACCCAACTGAATCAATTTCTCAACTGTATACTGTGCCACATTGCCCGAACCGCTGACAAGTACGCGTTTTCCTTTCAACTCGATGCCACGCGTCTGAAGCATATTTTCAAGGAAATATACGTTTCCATAACCTGTTGCTTCAGGACGGATGAGCGAACCACCAAATTCAAGTCCCTTACCTGTAAGGACACCTACGAATTGATGTGTCAACTTCTTATATTGACCAAACATGTAGCCAACTTCGCGACCACCTACACCGATATCACCAGCAGGAACATCCTCATCAGGACCGATGTGACGGTATAATTCATTGATAAAAGCTTGGCAGAAACGCATCACCTCTGCATCACTCTTTCCGTGGGGATTGAAATCAGAACCACCCTTTGCACCACCCATAGGAAGTGTGGTCAGCGCATTTTTGAAAGTCTGCTCAAAAGCAAGGAACTTCAACACTGAAGGAGTTACGCTTGCATGGAAACGGATACCACCCTTATACGGACCGATAGCGTTGTTGTGCTGAACACGATAACCCATGTTTACTTGCACCTTACCCTTATCGTCAACCCACGTTACACGAAAAGTAATAATACGATCAGGAATGCAAATGCGGTCAATTAGATTGGCCTGTTCAAACTCGGGATGACGATTGTACTCCTCTTCAATAGTTCCGAGCACTTGGCTAACAGCCTGAATGTATTCAGGTTCGTTAGGGAAACGCTGCTTTAGGCGTTCTACAGTTTCTAATGCGTTCATAATTTATATAAGAGCGTTATGGTTTCAAGGGGATATATGCAATGACAACTTGTCATGTTGCGCTACATAATTTTACCTATTGCCTAAGAAAATCTTTTGTTTTGAACTTTTCGTCTACAAAAATATGTATAATATTTCTTTTTGTAACTTTTATAACGAAAAAAAATCATCTTGTCTTAGACTTTTTCTATCTTAAACCCTTATTTGACAATTACACTTTGCGAATCTAAAGTTATTTTCTAATAGAGCGATTCTTTTTAACTCTGCGAAATACTGGCCTTATGAGAGCAACGAATATTACCAGTTGTATGATGAGAGAAGTGACTTATATGCCGTCCACAGATGTACGTCTTACCATTCACAAATGTACCTTTTCCCTTTTGCAGATGCACATCTTTCCGTCGTACACTGCCCAGTGACAGCTCTACCGCTGCCGTGCGGCAGCTTTACCACAGGCCTGTGGTAGCTTTACCGCTGCCGTGCGGTAGCTCTACCACAGGCCTGTGTACGACGGGAAAGTCTTCAAAGAGAAACGAAAGGACCTAGGTTTTAGCATGATATTGACGAAGTTCGGAGCACTCCGTTCGCAGTTTACGAAATCCTCCGTTTACAAGGGGGAATTTCCATCTATGCAGAGAGGCGATTCTCGTTCCTTGAAATAGGACTGTATCTTCACTCAACAGACTTACTACAACATGGGAAATGGGTAAACATACGACATGAGAAAAATACCAACTAGGAATACCCGTTGACCCGAAATATCGGCTGCCCCATGAAACTCATGCCGAGCGTACACAAAAAAGGTTACGCAATACCTAGTGTATCACATAACCTTTAAAATCTTAACGTCCTGCAAAGTGCAAGTTTTTGTGAGCCTCTTGTCGGATTCGAACCAACGACCCCGAGATTACAAATCACGTGCTCTGGCCAACTGAGCTAAAGAGGCGGGTGGGTAAGCTAACTGTATCGCGCCGCTACAACCAACTACCTTTGCTGCGGTCAAGCCCTGGAGGATTCGAAGGGAGCTGGCCGTACAGCACTTACCCATATAAAAATACTCAACTTGCATGCAAGCCTTTCTTTTTTGCGAGTGCAAAGGTATAGCTTTTTCTGATATAAACAAAATAAAAATGACTTTTTCTTGTTATTCTATCATTTATCAGCTATTCCTTGAAAAGTTCACGCGATGAAGTATTCTCACACTCCCTATATATAAAGAATCGGAGCGTCTATACTAAGAAGCATCATTGACTCTACTTGCGGATTTAAGGAACATTACTTCTCAAACGAGCATTTCCTCTTCCATAATTAGAAATTCAAGTTTAAGCCAAGCGAAAGAAGTTCATAAAATTCAAAATTCGACTGATCACTCTTTCTTGTACGACTATCATCGAAACGCGGATAGAGGAAGAGTTTCGTGGAAAGATAGCGATTGATTGCGAGATTGAACGTATTTTCCCACTCTATTTGCGTAGACGAATAATCAGTAAAGAAATAGATACGTCCAGACCAACTAATATTTTTCACGATGTTCCAATTATAGTTCATTGTGATATTCGAACCATACTCCCATTTTGCATGCTTCCCTTCGTCTAGTCCGAAGGAGGTTACAAGCGAAGAACGATCCACATATTTCAGTTTCAAAGCCAATGGCGAAAGTGTGGCATTGATTTTAAAGCGATTATTGCGCGTAGTTTGCTGATAATCCATACCTAGCGAGAGCAACGATTCAAAGGGCGACATAAAGTCTGAGTATACTCGTTCATCGTTTGCCTTGTAGCCCTTAAAGAATTGCGTCCAACTCTGCAACATAGCCGTATAATACCAATGTTTCACAGCTCTATATCCTAATTTATTTGTCAAACGGAGTAAGTCGGAATTAGTTTTATATTTATGTTTCTCGTCGTTGTGCGACGTTTGAAAGCCTAGTTTCATTTCCAATTTATTATCAAACGTGAGTCGACGTTGATTGTTATAATTCGCTTCTATCACTGTAGCTGCGAGCAATGCGTTATGACTTTCTCCTCCCTTATACCAATTATCACTCACATAGTTTTGTGTAAACTGCAATGAGAAATTAGTCTTGAAAGTCCAAAAGTTTGGACGCCTTACAACGATTCCCAAATCTTCTTCCATTGGGATGTTCACGTTTGCTTGTTCCTGTTTGCTATCGCCATAGCGCTGCGTAAGAGTTTGCATTGGAGGAAGCTCCTTGGAGGGTGTATACCGTGAAGTCTTCACAGCGTCAAGACTCAGCACCTCTGAGGGATGATACAAACAACCATTCACAAGAAGTGCGTCAGTCAACCCTAACACCTCACATATGGGAGCAGACAAATAGCTAGAATCCACAGACTGCGTATTTCGCTCGGGGAGAGCAAACAGCCGGTTCGTGATCTGCGGATAGAGAGCAGGACGTCCCATTAAGGCAAACAAATAAGGATTAGGCACAGAATCATGTATTCCTTGACGCGCACTATATTTGCGCGCTAAGGAGTCGAGTTTTTTACTCGCATGGTTTATCAGTTCAATCGATTTATCAACATGCGTTTCATGTTGCGTACGACGATTTAAGGACTGCGCGCTTGCCGACAGAGAAACAATCAGCACAACCAACGCTGCACCCCATATTTTATATAGATAATCACCCATATTCTTCGTTATTGCGTAATTTGTGTGCGAATATAAGGATTTATTCCACAAAATGCTTTGTCAGTCCATGATAAAAGCATATTTTTGGGCGAAAAAACAACCTTAGGGTGGTTTAAACGACACAAAATAGCCCTAAATTATACTATCCACAAACACACCTATCAGTCATGATGAGACAACTTAAAATCAACGTTACAATAACGAGCCGAAGTAGCGAAGCTTTAGAGCGATATCTGCAAGAAATTGGCCGAGAAGAGATGATTTCGACTGATGAGGAAACAGAGTTGGCTAGAAGGATTCACCATAACGACCATGACGCATTAGAACGACTTGTGAAAGCTAATCTGCGATTTGTAGTGTCTGTGGCTAAACAATACCAAGGACAAGGCTTGGGCCTTATTGACCTCATCAACGAAGGCAACGTAGGACTTATCACGGCTGCACAGCGATTTGATGAAACACGCGGATTCAAATTTATCTCTTACGCTGTATGGTGGATTCGCCAAAGCATTCTGCAAGCATTGGCCGAGAATAGCCGCATTGTTCGTCTACCATCTAATCAGGTGGGCTATGTTAGTAAAGTAAATCGATTTTACAATCATTTTGTGCAAGACAACGAACGTGCTCCGTCTATCGAGGAAATTGCCGAAGCACTTAATCTTGAGCCAGAGAAGGTAAATAGTGCCTTAATCTCTGCAGGCAAACACATTTCGATGGACGCTCCCCTTGTGGAGGATGAAGATAGCTGTTTGCTCGATTTACTCACCAATAACGACTCTACAGAAGAAACTGATTCCGGACTTGTTTCTGAATCTTTAAAAGAAGAAGTTGCTAGAGCCTTGAGTTCGCTTCCACAGCGCGAAGCCGAAATTCTTCGCATGTTCTTTGGCATTGGCACACCTGCATTGAGCCTCGACGAAATTGGAACTAAACTAGACCTTAGCCGTGAACGCGTACGCCAAATCAAAGAAAAAGGACTTTCTGTGCTCCGCCACGCAAAGATTGGCAGTGTGCTGAAGGAGTATTTGTAGCAGTTTTATCTTTCTTTTTAAAATACTCGCTATACCATTTACTACATAATTTTGGCTCATTTAGTACATTGCTCTATATATTAGGACGATAGTTATTCATTACTATCTCACTTTTACCTAAAGTAACTGAAGTTTCGGATTTAGCCCGTGCATTACCGGCTGCACCTCAGAGCTATTCAAGCAAGCTTGATTGCGTTCGGTTTGCGATAATTCAGCCCGTTTGGAACTAAATCCGAAACTTTAATCTAAAGTAATACTTTCTACAAAAACTTCTCGTTCTCTTTTGCCATTCATCTAGTTTACATCAGTTTCTGTTTACCAAGTTTCACGACTTTCTTCTACACCTCAAATCAAAAAAATCAAGTCGTTTCCTTTGCTATGCATTCGGTTTGCACTAACTTTGTCCGCAAATAGCAAAACGAGACTCAATGAAACGCATTATTTTACAACGTTCCGTGATGCACACGGTACTACTCGGTGTAGCATTTCTACTTGCTAGCAATGTTTTTGGTCAGAAGAAGAGCAACACAATTTATGCCTTCACCATTGGAACTTGCTTTAATGATTCTGTGAATTATATCTCATCTATACAGCCCCTCACAGAAGGCATTATTGACAACAAAACCAAGTTTCTCAACGACCGACAGACTTACTCGAATAGAATGAAGACCTACTTGGACCAGAAGACAGGTAAGACCTATACTTGTGCTGTATTCTTCAGCAAGAATCGCAACAAGCTTGAGAAAACATATCTCAAATTGCGTCGCAACGCAAGCAAAGACACCCATGTACGCTTAATCGAGATTCCCGTAAGTGAGTTTAGATTATCTGAACAATAACCTCCATACAACCCCTTACTACATTGGAAACACTCCATTTCAAGGTGGCCGACCTTTGTTTCGCCATCCAAGCCGAAAATAAGCAACAAATCAAACGTTTACTACCATCCTATGCTCCTTTTTATATACAGCAAGGATCAGATAGCGTTTTGGCACTTGTAGCAACCATCGCTGATGGAATGATTTCGGCCGAAGCAGAAGGAAAGGAATTGGGACAATTTGACTGTGGCGGCACAAATCATGCGATTTATCAATTAGAAGAAGGATATAAAGTTGTTATTAGCACGGTGGAAGGTCGTTTGGCTTGTGCCATGAAAACGAATGCAAACTTTAGTCGTTGCGACATTTCGCTATTAGGCGAAGAAAAGGATCACAGCTTTGGTCTAGGAAACGCCATGATGATCGCCTTTGCCTTTGCTGCTTCTTATTATGACACCATTTTGATGCATGCCTCTGTCACAATGAACGGAGGTTATGGCTACCTATTCCTAGGAAAGAGTGGTACGGGAAAAAGCACTCACTCTTCGCTTTGGCGCAAACATATCGATGGCTCCGACCTTCTCAATGATGATAATCCCGCTATACGCATTCAGCCCAATGGCCAAGTATTCGTATATGGTACTCCATGGAGCGGAAAGACTCCTTGCTATCGCAATATGAAAATGCCCGCGGGAGCCTTTCTCAGATTAGAACAATATCCCGAGAACATCATCAGCCGCGAAACTCCCCTTCGCGCCTTCGCCTCTATTCTTTCATCATGCTCCACCATGATTTGGGACAAGCCATCCTATAATCACATTACACATACCGTAGAAATAGTTGCACAGCAAGTGCCCGCCTTTTACTTGAAATGCCGTCCCGACAAAGAGGCCGCCCAACTGAGCTATCAGACTATTTCACACAAGTAAGCAATCCATTACCATTATGGAAACGCGCAAACTAGAAATCCCCAACGACATTCTCATTTCCGAAATTAAGCGAACGCTCAATCAAGGCAAGACAGCCACATTTCGCGTTAAAGGATTCAGCATGCGTCCTTTCTTGGACAACAACCGCGACATTGTAAAAATCAAGTATGTTGCTCCTGAAGCCATCAGCGTACGCGATGTCGTCTTAGCAGAGATTGAACCCAAAGTATACGTACTCCATCGCGTAATCAGTCGCACAGACAATCAGCTCACACTCAAGGGCGATGGCAACATAAAAGGTGTGGAACATTGTCTCGACACACAAGTGGTGGGTATCGTCACAGCATTCTATCGCAAAGGACGTAAAAAGCCCGACCTCGTGACAAGCCGTAAATGGAAACTTTATTCCTCCGTATGGCTAGCTCTCACTCCGTTTCGGCGCATATTGTTAGGAGTCTACCGCAGACTCATTCTTCATAACCCATAGACAAAACTTTATGAAAATAAAACAAGGATTTGAACTACGCGACATCTGCGGCGAGAAAGTAATTCTTGCCACGGGTATCGAGAATGTAGACTTTAATCAAATGATTTCACTCAACGAAACTGCAGCCTACCTTTGGCAAAACATTGGTGAAAACGAATTTGACGCCCAGCGATTGGCAGACCTCTTGTGCGATGCCTACGAAGTTAGTCCAGAGACAGCTTTAGCCGATGCGCAAAGCGTAATTAAGCAGTGGACCAACTGCGGAATTATAGAATAAAGAAAAACGCGGTTCCCAACAAAGTATCCGTACTTCGACATGAGCCACGATTCACTCACTGAAACAATTATAACACAACATACCATCATTACACAATGAAAGAGCTTTCTCTTAAATATGGTTGTAATCCCAACCAAAAGCCAGCACGCATCTATGCCGAACAAGGCGAACTTCCCATTGAAGTATTAGGAGGACGTCCTGGCTATATCAACTTTCTCGATGCCCTCAATGGTTGGCAGCTTGTTCGCGAACTTCGTGCCGCAACTGGCGTACCTTCTGCTGCTTCGTTTAAGCATGTTTCGCCTGCAGGTGCTGCCATTGGCATTCCTATGAGTGATACGCTTCGCAAAATCTACTTTGTCGACGACATAGAGGAACCTCTTTCACCCATTGCCACAGCCTATGCGCGTGCTCGCGGCGCCGACCGCATGTCGTCTTACGGCGACTTCATCTCCCTTTCCGATACATGCGACAAAGCTACTGCTCTGCTCATCAAACGCGAAGTGAGCGATGGCATCATTGCCCCCGACTACACACCAGAAGCACTTGAAATTCTGCGTGCTAAGCGTAAGGGAACTTATGTAATTCTAAAGATGGACGTCAACTATCGTCCCGCTCCTATCGAGCACAAGCAAGTATTTGGCATCACTTTCGAACAAGGAAGAAATGAAATAGACCTCACAGGCGACAATCTCTTTGACAACATCCCCACTGACAATAAGACCTTTACAGAAGAAGCTAAGCGCGACCTCAAGATTGCACTCATCACACTAAAGTATACACAATCAAACTCAGTATGCTACGTAAAGGATGGTCAAGCCATTGGCATCGGTGCTGGACAGCAAAGCCGTATTCACTGCACTCGCTTGGCAGGCAACAAGGCCGACATCTGGTGGCTACGTCAACACCCCAAGGTAATGAACCTTCCTTGGGTGGAGAAAATTCGTCGTGCCGACCGCGACAACACCATCGACATTTATATCTCTGAAGATCACGACGATGTATTGGCCGATGGAGTATGGCAACAATTCTTTACAGAAAAGCCCGAAGTACTTACGATGGAAGAGAAGAAAGAATGGATTGCCAAGAACACCAATGTTGCACTTGGATCTGACGCATTCTTCCCCTTCGGAGACAACATTGAACGCGCCCACAAGAGCGGCGTGCAATATGTAGCTCAGGCTGGCGGCAGCGTTCGCGACGACCATGTCATCAGCACATGCAACAAATATGGCATGGCCATGGCCTTCACTGGCATCCGCTTGTTCCACCATTGATATAATGTGAAACGAACCTTGGCACTCGTTTGCAGAGTTAGTTTCTAAATATCCCTTTATACTCCACACTTATGACTACTACTCGCAAAGCATCCGACGACGAAATCACACAGGCCATGACCGTGGGAATCACTTTCAAAGGAGCCAAGCTTAAAAAAGCCTCCAACGAAACAAAGGTGAAGACCAAGGCAAAAAAGAAAACCTACATTACAGGCTTGCACGGTTCAGGTTCTGCAAAGAAAAAAGCTGAGATTCGTCAGCGCAGAGCCAATCGCCACAAGAATAAGTAAGTGAGACGCCGTCACCATGCGCAAGTAAAATAATAAAAGAGAAAAGCCACGACCTCATCCTCTGCAGATGAAGTCATGGCTTTTCTTTATCTAATAGATGTGAGTGGAAAACATTCTTGCACAAAGGAGAAAATCTACGATAGAAACGCTAACTTTTCTCTTACTCGAAAATTCATATTACCACTTTCGCTACCTATATAACAGACACAAACGTCCTTTTATTCTTTTCCGGAACAATAGACTTCCCATGGGCAAAGTCACACATTGAGAGAAAGATTAGAAACAGGCTCCCATTATTCCTACACACATTGTACCTCGCCCATAAAGCCACTAACAGACTTTATTATCACTCTCCCAATCAATATTATACCAACTTTTACCTCTCGTTATTTACGCTACAAAGCATAAAAAGAGGCTATATATAAAGAAAGAAAAGTTAGGTTCTATGCTATTCTTTCGTTTGTCTCAATGTTTTTATGTAAGTTTGCATACTAAAATACAACAAAGAAATGTCCTGTATACTAAATATTGAAACCTCCACTCAAGTATGCTCCGTAGCTCTGTCAGAGAATGGCGCATGTTTGTACGAAGAGATTGATGAGAAAGGCCCTTCACACGCACAGGTGCTTGCGGGCTATGTTGAGAATGCGGTATCGTTTGCCGATAGTCATGCCATTCCCATTGATGCAGTGGCCATAAGCAAAGGTCCTGGTTCTTACACGGGTTTGCGTATCGGAGTGTCAGAAGCAAAAGGTGTAGCCTACGGCAGAAATGCGAAGTTAATTTCCGTAGAAACACTAAAATTGCTTACCGTGCCTATTCTTCTAGGCGAAGAAGAACTTCCTGAAAATGCATGGCTCTGCCCCATGATTGACGCCCGACGCATGGAAGTTTATTGTGCTCTTTACGACCGTGCGCTCAGAGAACAGCAAGAGACGAGAGCCCTTGTGATTGATGCCAACTCTTTCAAGGACTTTTTGGACCAACGTCCCATATACTTCATGGGTAATGGAGCAGACAAATGTGCTGACGTGATAAAGCATCCCAACGCCCACTTCATCAAAGGCATTGTGCCCAAAGCTCACAACATGATTCCCCTTGCCGAAAAAGCAATGGCTACCGAGAATTTTGAAGACATAGCCTACTTTGAGCCGTTCTATTTAAAAGAATTTGTAGCAACAAAGAGTAAGAAGTTGCTTTAATGCAATTTTCAGAAATGGATCGCTTAGAAACTAGAAGTTGAGGAAATTTTGGCATAACCTTTCGCATGACCATATATCATATAGGACATCACAAGAAAGGAGAAAAGCTACCTAACGCCTCATGCAGCAATCGAAGCAAATAGAGCTACTTCTAGAAACTACTTGAATGGATTCTCACTACAATCTTACATACCTAAAATAAAGGAATGCCCGATTACAACAACTTTGAAATAAAACTTCCGCACCCCAAAGAAGGAATGTCCACCGACTACAACTCCACACGAAAAAATCTACGCCTGCCAGAATATGGGCGTCTCGTACAGGACATGGTGGACTACGCGCTTACATTGACCGATCGCGAAGAACGTCAACACTACGCTGAGGCCATTGTCGGCGTAATGGTAGGTCTTAACCCAAAGATGAAGGATGTAACAGACTATCAGCACAAAATTTGGGATCACCTCGCTTATATGGCCGACTACAAGCTTGACATTGATTATCCATTTGAAATCACGGAACACCGCGATGGCATGAAAAAGCCAGAGAAGCTTTCATATCCAAAGGGACATATACGCTTTCGCCACTACGGCCGACTGGTGGAACGAGCAATGGAAGAACTCAAGACCATGCCCGAAGGCAGCGAACGCGATGAATTAACTCGCCTCATTGCCAACCGCATGAAGCGCAATTTGGCCGATTGGAAAGGCGATGGAGTGGAAGACACCAAAGTGGCTCGCGACATTGCTTTCTATACAGAAGGACATGTTCATCCCGACTTCGAAGAGCCTGGCCAGCAACTGATGCAAATCGGTGAAAATCGTTTCAGAACAAGAAGGAACAAAGGACTGCAATAAACACTATTGCACAAGAATTGGACTATCGAGTTAATTGCTCTATTCCACACCCGTAGCTGCGCTTTCCCTAGGGGGAATTGCCCTACTGGTTCATTTTCTCACGTCTAATCAACTCATTTAACTCATCCCAAAGTTCTTATGAGTACGTTTATCATAGAAGGCGGACACCGCCTAAAAGGGGAAATCACCCCTCAAGGAGCTAAGAATGAAGCACTGCAAGTAATCTGCGCCACTTTGCTCACAGCTGAAGAAGTGCGCATCCAAAACATTCCCAATATTTTGGATGTAAACAATCTCATTGCCCTACTTGAGCAAATGGGAGTAACCACTACTTGGAACGGTGAAGGCGACTGCACCTTTAAAGCCGACAATATCAACCTCGACTATCTGAGTAGTTCAGAATTTTTGGAACGTTGTTCACGTCTGCGTGGCTCTGTCTTGCTAATTGGCCCACTCACGGCGCGCTTTGGTACAGCCACGATAGCCAAGCCTGGCGGAGATAAGATTGGTCGACGCCGCCTCGACACGCATTTCTATGGATTACAGAAACTCGGTGCCCGTTTTTTCTACGATGAAGAAGCTGGAACATACCACATCGAAGCTCCCAAACTAAAAGGCACGTATATGCTGCTCGACGAGGCATCCATCACAGGAACTGCTAACATCATCATGGCAGCAGTATTTGCCAAAGGCACTACAACCATCTACAATGCGGCATGTGAGCCCTACATTCAGCAACTCTGCCACTTGCTCAATCAGATGGGAGCACAAATCTCGGGCATCGGCTCCAACTTAATCACGATTGTTGGAGTGAAGGAACTTGGCAAAGCTACACACCGCATTCTGCCCGATATGATAGAAATAGGTTCGTTCATCGGCATGGGAGCCATGGTGGGCGACGGACTAATTATTCGGCAAGCAGGGGTAAAACAGCTAGGTATCATTCCTGAAGCATTCCGCCGCTTGGGCATTAAACTTTATATCAAAGGCGATGACATTCTCATCCCTCCCCAGAAACATTATCAGATTGAATCATTTATTGATGGTTCGTTCATGACTCTCGCCGATGCACCTTGGCCAGGGCTCACCCCCGATTTACTCAGTGTGCTCATCGTTGTAGCTACGCAAGCACGAGGCACGGTGTTGTTCCATCAAAAGATGTTTGAGAGCCGTCTCTTCTTCGTTGATAAACTCATTGAGATGGGAGCGCAGATTATCTTGTGCGACCCCCATCGTGCCGTAGTAGTGGGACACGACCACAAGATTCGACTTCGCGGACGCAGAATGGTATCGCCTGATATTCGTGCTGGTATTGCTTTGCTCATTGCAGCACTTAGTGCCGACGGAACGAGCAAAATAGACAACGCGGAGCAAATTGACCGCGGATACGAACGAATCGAAGAACGCCTCAATAAATTAGGAGCTAACATCAAGCGAGTAGATTAGCCTTCCCCCCTGTTATCATAAAGGAAGCGCCCCACCCTACGAAGGAATAAGGCATCGACTCTCCTTTATCTCCATTTAGGCCATTTATACGCCTACTTGAATTGCAACACATTTCGCAACGTATTGCAAGCCTCTGCCTAATCCCCTAAAAAAGAATATGATTCGCAACGACGAAGTTTTCAAAATAGGATTCATCAGCAAAAACCGCGGTTTGCGTGGAGAAGTGGAACTATCGTTTACAGACGACTGCTTCGACCGTGGAACATCCGACTATCTAGTGCTCGATATGGACGGCATCCTCGTACCCTTCTTTTGGGAAGAATACCGATTCAAAAACAATGATACCGCGATTATTAAGTTTGAAGATGTGGACGATGACGAACAATCACGCCGACTCGTAGGACACAGCGTCTACTATCCTAAAAAACATCTGCCCGAGCCCGATGATGAGAGCGACAATGTGCTTTCTTCCTACAAAGCACTGACAGGATTCAGCGTGAGCAATCAAGAAGGGAAATACATCGGAACGATTGTCCACGTAGACGACTCCTCCTCCAACATTCTCCTCACCATTGAGAACGAAAGCGGAGACGACTTCATGCTCCCTTTCCACAACGATTTCTTGCTTCATTACGACTTGAGAGAACGTACACTTCAACTTGAAATTCCTAAGGGACTAATAGAACTGAATCAATAAGCAATACGCACACACGGATTCACGAGTTTTATAATGTCGCATCCCCATTCAAGACGATAAATAGAAATGAAACACATTGCCATATTAGGCTCAACAGGTTCGATTGGTACACAAGCGCTAGATGTCATCAAGCAACATCCCGACCATTTTGAAGCGCGCGTGCTGACAGCAGGGAACAATGCAGAATTGCTTATCAAGCAAGCCCGAGAATTTCAGCCCGACATCGTGGTCATAGCCAACGAATCGAAATATAATCATGTAAAGGATGCTCTTGCCGACCTTCCTATCAAGGTATACACAGGAGCAGATGCACTTTGTCAAGTAGTAAAGAACGATGAAGTAGACATGGTGCTCACAGCCATGGTGGGATTTGCAGGTCTGCGTCCTACGGTGGCCGCTATCGAAGCTGGCAAGACATTGGCCTTAGCCAATAAGGAAACGCTAGTAGTGGCAGGCGGCATTATCCGAGAGCTCTGCTTGAAACACAAAGTGGCTATTCTTCCTGTCGATAGCGAACATGCGGCCATATTTCAATGTCTCAATGGTGAGGGGAGCAATCACATCCATAAGATTTTACTCACCGCTTCAGGAGGGCCTTTCCGCAATTATACAGCCGAACAATTGAAGAGCGTTACAGCCCAACAGGCTTTAAAACACCCTAACTGGAAAATGGGAGCTAAAATCACCATCGATTCTGCCACCATGATGAACAAGGGCTTTGAAATGATTGAAGCCCATTGGCTCTATGGTGTAGCTCCGAAGGATATTCAAGTAGTGGTTCATCCCGAGAGCATAGTCCACTCTGCCGTAGAATTTGACGATGGTGCCGTCATCGCCCAGATGGGCACGGCCGACATGCGTTTGCCTATACAGTATGCATTTAGTTTTCCCCACCGCTTGCCCTTACAGTCAGAACGTCTCGACCTATTTAAGCTAGGGAGTCTGCATTTTGAAAAGCCCGATATGGAGCGATTCCCCTGTCTGCGCCTTGCCTACGAAGCCATTGAGAAAGGAGGCAATATGCCTTGCATTCTGAATGCGGCTGGAGAAGTGGCCAATTTGGCTTTCCGCGAAGGTAGAATTGGTTTCACTCACATTGCCGACATAACGGAAGACATCATGCATGAGGCTCACTTCATTGAGCACCCTTCACTCGACGATCTGTTTGAAACGGATACACTAGTGCGCAAACTCACAGAGCAGACCATCTGCAACTTGCTAACGGACAACGTTAACAAATAAGAGATAATCAATTACAACACATAAACCGAACAATCAAACAAAGTGGAAGTATTTTTCATCAGAGCGTTACAGCTCATCCTTTGTTTCTCCCTACTTATCATTTTGCACGAGGGAGGACATTTCTTCTTTGCCAAACTATTCAAAGTACGCGTTGAGAAGTTTTGCCTTTTCTTCGACCCTTGGCTTACCCTCTTTAAGTTCAAACCTAAGAAGAGCGACACGACATATTGCCTTGGATGGCTTCCTTTGGGTGGCTACGTTAAAATCTCAGGTATGATCGACGAATCGATGGATAAAGAACAAATGAAGCAGCCCGTAAAACCTTGGGAATTTCGCGCGAAGCCTGCATGGCAACGCCTCCTTATCATGGTGGGCGGCGTATTGGTAAACTTCATCGTAGCCTTTATCATCTATTCAGCGGTGCTTTTCACATGGGGAGAAACTTACGTACCTATGCGAAACATCACGCACGGTTTCAAGTTTAGCCAACAAGCGCAACAACTTGGATTTCAAGACGGCGACATTCTGCTCAAGACCGATCAGCAGACCTTTACACAATTCGACGGGAATGTATTCCGCGACTTGAGCGAAGCTCATTCAGCCACAGTATTGCGTCAAGGCAAAGAAGTGACGATTGCTATGCCAGGCAACCTCAACATGCTTGAAATGATTAAACAGCAACCACGCTTCATTGAAGTGCTCGTTCCCTCAAAGGTGGATAGCGTAATACCTCAAAGTGCAGCGGCTAAAGCAGGCATCTTGCCAGGCGATCAAATCCTAGGTTTTAATGGAAAGACCTTTCATACTGTCAATGATTTCAACATTGCTCGAGGAACACTCGACGACGTACTCGCTTCATGTTCACACGCTGATAGTGTAAGACTGAGAACCGCCACACTCATTGTGCAACACGCAAAGACAGGAGCCACCGATACCCTAACCGTAAAGCTCGACAAAGACTACATGCTAGGTATCGGCTGGTACAATCCTTTCAAGAGCGAATATAAGGAAGTGACACGTACCTTCGGCTTCTTTGAAAGTATTCCCGCTGGATTCACTCACGGATGGAAGGTTTTAGTTGGCTATGTTGACGACTTGAAATATCTCTTCACTGCCGATGGGGCAAAGAGTGTAGGATCATTTGGTGCCATTGGTAGCCTGTTCCCCACCTCATGGGATTGGTGCAGATTTTGGGAACTCACTGCTTTCATCTCACTCATGCTAGCCTTCATGAACATTCTGCCTATTCCTGCTTTAGATGGCGGACACGTATTTTTCCTTTTGATAGAAGTGATTACGCGTCGCAAGCCTAGCGAAAAATTGATGGAACGTGCACAAATGGTGGGCATGACACTTTTGCTCCTGCTCATGGCCTTTGCTATATTCAATGACTTTAGAAACTTCCTTTTCTAACAAATCATGGGACGTAATAAATTCTCACAAACAGAAATCAACGAAATAAGCCGATTACTTGCGCTGAAAAACGCAGCCAACCGTGCTGGACAAAAGCTGATTCGCCACGATTTGAGAACAAAGTATGAGTTCAACATCTCTGATTTCAACGAGCAGGGAAAAGCCTTTGGTCCAGAAGAACTTCAACAAGCCATTAAGCGCAATGCGATCATCATTCTAGACGATGCCACCATAGCAACCATGAAAGAGAAGAGGGCTAGAGATCGCGCTCGCGATGAGGAAAAGCGTAGACAAGAAATGGCAGAGGCCCCAGCCAACGAGCAAACCAACTGGCAAGAAGCATTGAAAGAATGGAATGCATGGGAAGAATCCCATGGAAAGACGCAAGAATAAAGCGAATAACGTATACAGACACCCTTTTTACACCTACTCTATGCCCACTCCTTAGCATAAGCCAAGCCGAAAGGGGTATACAAAGAAAAGCCGGATGCAGATAAAGAATACTTTCTGCATCCGGCTTGATTATTTTTTAAGAAAGAGAAATTTATTGAAATGCCTCTACGACCAACCATACATTAAGAAGCGATACAATAACAGCCAATACATAAAGAAAACATTTATTCAACGTGCGGTTAGCATATTTTCCCATCACACGTTTTGACGAAGTCAGGCCAATTTGTAAAAACATTGTGAAAGGCAACTGAATGCTGAGTAGCATTTGTGAATAGATTAATCCCTTAAACGGATCACCTATACAAAATATGACCACTACTGCAAGTCCCAAAGACAGACTAATACCAACAATGGAGTGTGCGTCACGCGGATGATAAGCTTCACTAAACATTCCCGAAAAAATACATCCCGCGGCCATACCACTAGTGATGGTGCTTGATATGCCAGCCAACAACAAAGCCATTGCAAAGATCTGGGCAGCATTATTTCCTAGCAAAGGTGTAAGCAATGCCTGTGCTTGCGACAAATCGTCTACTGTCGCATGACTTTGAAAGAATGTAGTAGCTGCTAGAAGAATCATAGCACTATTTATAGCCCATCCCACAATCATGGAAAACAACGTGTCGAAAAACTCATACTTGAGCGCATACTCTATACTCCGCTGATCACGCTTATTCAATTCACGACTTTGCACTAATTCGGAATGTAAGAACAGATTATGAGGCATCACCACCGCTCCTAACACCGACATAATAATAAGCATACTCCCATGCCCCACACTCGGCACAACCCATCCATACACAGCGGCGGGCCAATCAATCTTCACTAAGAATAATTCATAAATAAAGGATAGCCCTATCATGGAAACGAAAGTAATGATAAGTCTCTCTATCCGCTTGTAAGAATTGGTGAGCAACATCACCATTACTGCTACTGCAGAAAGCAAAGAGCCCCATACGATAGGCACACCAAAAAGCATCTGAAGTGCAATGGCCGCGCCCAAAATCTCAGCTAAAGAAGTACTGATGCTAGCAGCAAAAGCCGTTGCTAGGATAGGCCTTCCAATCCAATGAGGCACATATTTCTCCGTGGCTTCACTCAGGCAGAGCCCCGTAACAATGCCTAAATGTGCCACATTATGCTGCAAGGCAATTAGCATAATTGTAGAAAGCGTTACCACCCACAACAATGCATAGCCATAACTTGAGCCTGCGGCAAAATTACTTGCCCAATTGCCAGGGTCTATAAAGCCTACCGTTACGAGTAGCCCAGGCCCTATGCTCTTGATAATATCCAATGCACCCGATACCTTAGGCTTCGGTTCATTACGAAGTATGTCTAGGAGATTCTTCATGTAATACGTTTTTTTATATTAAGGATGGTTCTATTGCACTATCAAAGTTTGTGCAAAAATACATTTCTTATTTCATCAATAAAATACTTACTTACGGGTATTCTTGGGTCAGCGGATATTTCCGGTTGAGCACACATTACGTATAAAATCCTACGCGCATAGTTGTTTAGAAATATATTTTTAAGTTCCGCCCTCTGCTCATCGCATGAGTAACTTACATGACATGTCCACATTATATAGTCCTTACCCCGTAACGAAGTATAGCAGAGAATTTTATCGTTCACAGATCCCCATCTTCCCGTTCACAGATCGTCATCTTTCCATCGTTCAACGCCCAGTGACAGCTTTACCGCTGCCGTGCGGTAGCTTTACCACAGGCCTGTGGTAGCTTTACCGCTGCCGTGCGGTAGCTCTACCACAGGCCTGTGTACGACGGGAAAGTCTTCATCGAGAAACGAAAAGACCTAGGTTTTAGCGTGATAATGACGAAGTTCGAAGCACTCCGTTCACAGCTTACATATTCACCCGTTCACAAGGGGAATATTCTACCTACGCAAAGAGCAGAAAATCCAATCTTAATACCGCTGCATCTCTTCTCCGCTATGACTTCTACAAAGGCACGCGAAGAATGAAACTGCTGGATAGTAATGAAATCCGACAGTGGAGAGATGTACGCGTGTTTGAAATAAATGGTATGGAGGTGTTTATGTAAGAGATATATTCCATGAAATTGTATTTATAGAATAAATTCATTACCTTTGGGGTATGGAAGCAATAAGAGAAATTATCTTCTCTAGAGAGTTTGATGAGTTCTATGAAAACTTAGATGAGCGTACACAAGAAAAGTATGATTATGCTTTTAATATGATTCGAACGCAATACATTGTCAATAAGAAATTTAATGAAATAGGAATAGTTATATGTTGAAACTTAATGAAAATAAATTAGCGTCATTGCGCAGATTCGATGATGTCCTAAGCGAAAAATATGGCAGTGAGAAAAGTGTTGAACGCAAAGAGTTTGATGCCAAAGCTAAAGCATGGTATTTTGCAGAATTGCTTAAAGATGAGCGTAAAAAGCAGAATATCACCCAAAAGTCTTTGGCTGAACGAATAGGTAAAAAGCGTGAGTATATATCGGCATTAGAAAAGGGGCAAACTGATATGCAACTTTCTACATTCTTGAAAATTGCTGATGCTCTTGGCTTGCGTTTTTCTTTAGTATTGGGCTAAACCATAAGATTACTATCTTCATAATAAGGTGGTCCACCAAGAACAACATCTAATAACAACAAAAAAATAATGGCAACTTCTTACTATGAGAGTTTTATCAAGAAACTCAAAGAGATCTTCATGATGGATCACATGCGGAGCTGGACTTCGGCATCTATCGCATCATGAATCAGAAGCGTAGCGATATACAAGATTTTCTTATCAGCAATACGGACTATAAGGAAGTAAGTTTTGGGGCTTACCGTCCAGAGTTTACTGATAGTCATGTGGTGTTCCAAAACGATGAAAACTATCTTGGCAATATGTTTGAAAACATATTGAAATAGCTGTCTTTTTACTCATATTACTTCGCCCATAGTTTTGCAGAAACTAATTTGCAAAACTATGGGCGATTTCAATCCTTACTCTTTTTTCTGCTTATCGACATAAAAAAAAGGGCTCTCGCCCTTTCTCATCTTTGTGGGCACGACGATTGTTATCGCGTCCACCGGCTCTTTCGAGCCATCCATCTAACAGTTACCTTTCTACAAATCTTTTTACCTAATCTTTTAGGTTGTTACCTATAAAAACTAATCTTTTACCTTATCACTCTCTTCACGAGAGTAAATTGGGACTAATACCATAATCAGCGTGGCTCTTCACAGAGCGATTATGAGTAATCCGTAGATTGACGTTCTCCGTCTCTCCGTGGAATATCTTATCTGATTACGAGTGCAAAGTTAGTGTCTCTGCATGAAACGTGCAAATATTCCAACCAAAGACACACTTACTTTAGTAAAGTTTGAGATTATAGGCTTTATTTTGTCACCTAATGTTTTTAATTTTATAGTTTACGAGAAAATGGAGAAACAATACCTCTCCCACCCCAATGTCCCCTATGACCTTTATCAGCTCCAATATATAAGGATTACTTGTATGCAACTTGTCTTTTACTTGTGGGGTACTTGTGGGGTTCGGCCTGAGCTTGTGAGGTATTTGTGGTTTTGTCCAATTGTGGCTGTACTTTCCATTCATCCGTTGCATGAATATGTAGGTAACAATTGCGCAAGTCCCATTTTTCGCCCAACAACAGATTTAGGAAGAAATGTTCCAAATACACAGAGGTGTAATCAATTCCTTTTATGGCGTTCTTGTAAATTGCACGAACCAAGGCATTGCGGAAATACCATGAGTGTCGAGCAAAAAGACTATTGTCTATCTTGAAACCTATAGAACGTAGGTAGAGAATTGTGAATACTGCCGTTGTACGAGTATTACCTTCGCAGAAAGCGTGAATTTGCCACAGACCGGAAACAAACCGCGTGATGTGCTCTACCATGGTGTCAGTTGATATTTCCTTATAGTTAAACTCCTTCTCTTGAGTGATATCATAGCCTATTGCTCTTCTCAAATCCTCCCAGTTTAGATAGTTTATAACTATCAAGGATGTGAGTAACTATTCAGCGATAGGGCATGGCGGGG
>UMFV01014361.1_pt1 | contig 25935 bp, 40 predicted proteins | sample 1965101 | NCBI WGS metagenome assembly UMFV01 (sample SAMEA4836055, study PRJEB28245) | human gut metagenome | biome: gut microbiome; material: fecal sample | place: Denmark | collected 2008 | reverse complement strand
GTTTCCTCCATGATGACTTATGTCAATTATCTGAGCGCCAAGACTAAAATCGCACCGGAGCTTTACAGCACGCTGATTAAGCTGTTGTCGCCGTTTACGCCGCATCTGGCCGAAGAAATGTGGGCTCGTCTGGGCAACACGACTTTGGTGATTGCCGAAACATGGCCGCAGGGTGATGCCAAGCTGGCGGAAGATCAGGTTGTAACCTATGCGGTTCAGCTCTGCGGCAAAATGCGCGGAACGATTGAAATGCCGAAAGATGCCGGTAAGGAAGAAATTCAGGCTCAGGCTATGGCTCTGGAAAATGTCAAACGGCAGATTGAAGGCAAGGAAATCGTCAAAGTGATTGTGGTTCCCAACCGTCTGATAAATATCGTCGTTAAAGGATAACCCGGATAATTTTGCACTGTTGTAAAGGTTCAAACAAGGAAAACTGATGAAAAAGAGACTTATTGCGTTATCAATGTTTATGTTTCTCGCAGCTTGCGGGTTTGAACCTTTATATGTGCAGAAAAAGCATGATAATCTGTGGTATTTCGGCGGAGAGTTTGACCGTTCAATCAGCTCGGAAATGGCTCAGATTAAAGTTGAAGCGACCGGCGAACGTTTCGGCCAGCTTATCCGCAACGAATTATTGGATATGCTGACGCCGCTGGGCGTTCCGCACAAACCGAAGTATCGTCTGGTAATTTCTTTGGAAAACGAAGTGGTTTATGATCAGGCACTGCGAAATGACATTACCGCTACCCGGAAAAGGGTTGAATATACCGTCGGTTATACCATGTTTGAAAACGGCAAAGAAATTGTCAAAGGAAATTCGGTAGCTTTCGGCAGCTACGATATTCTGGCCAATCCATATTCCATGACAATCGCTCAGAAAAAGGTTATGAAAGATTCCGCGCAGATTATTGCCAATGACATCAGTCTGCGAATCGGCGCTTATTTCCATTCGCGCATTACTAAAAAAGGCTCGACCAGTGATTTATAAGCAGGCGCAAATTGACAAGTTTCTGAAACGGCCAGACAACAGTTTGCGGGCGGTGCTGGTTTACGGCTCCAACGAAGGGCTGATGGCGGAACATGTCAAGAATTTCACCAAGGCAATCTGCGACGATGTCAACGATCCTTTTCGGGTGGCCTATCTGAACGGGGCGGATGTCAATGCCGACCCGGGAATTTTGTTTGGGGAATACGGCAGTCAATCGCTGATGGGCGGCCGGCGGGTTATTGTCGTGCGCGATGCCGATAATAATCTGACCAAGAATTTAAAGTCTTTGTTTGAGACGACGAAGTCTGACGCATTGCTGATTATATCTTCCGGCAGTCTGAATAAGAAGTCTTCACTGGTAAAACTGGGAGAAGACAGCGAGGATATGGCGGTTATTCCCTGTTATGAAGATCGGGACGAAGATATTTACGGAGCGGCGCGGACGAAGTTTGTCGAGGGCGGTTATACTATCGGCAACGAAGCTTTGCAGATTTTGTGCGCCAGGCTTTCCAATGACCGTAAGAGTTCAATGGGTGAACTTGACAAACTGATGACCTATATGGGAGACCGTAAGAATATTACGACCGAAGACGTGGTGGCGATTATCAGCGACAATTCGGCTTCGACCGCCGATGATGTCTGTTATTATGTGGCCGGCGGGCAGACCGAAAAAGCGCTGGCCTCTTTTACCAAGCTGCTGAATGAAGGTTCGGAGCCGATTTCGATTATCCGCAATGTGACGTATCATTTTAACAAGCTGCTGACCTGTCTGGGAATGGTTGAGCAGGGCGAAACGGTCGACAAGGCTTTAATGCGTCTGACTCCGCCGATTATCTTTTTTCGAAAATCGAGTTTTAAAATGCAGGTTTCCCTGTGGCCGAAAGAGCGTTTGTTCAGTGTTTTGGAATTGCTGTATAAATGCGAGCGTGACTGTAAAAGCACCAATATGCCGGTGGAAGAAATCGTCAGTTATACGCTGATGCAGATCGGGTCAGCGGCAGCCAAGCTGAACCGAAGGGGGTATTAAAATAAAAAAAGCACCGTTCGGAGACGGTGCTTTTGAGAAAGCGGCCTTTTAGGCTCTGGTTTTGACAACTTCGTGAACTTCGCAGGAATGGTCGAAAATCAGATACAGCGAAGACAGGCCGACCAGAACATAAACCAGGCGGGCCAAAATGGTCATCGGGCCGAAGAGCATTGAGACAAAGTCAATGCCGAGCAGACCGATTAAACCCCAGTTCAAGCCGCCGATGATGGTCAAAACAAAAGAAATTTTCTTAATTAATTCCATGACACTCTCCTAAAAAGGTTTTAAATCTTTGACGAGTATGATATAACTACGGGCGGCGAAGTTTCAACGGAGATTAAACTTAATGTATAGTGAAAGGTTTCAAAAATTTATTGAAATGTGGCAAAAGGATTTTGCCATAGAGCGGACGATTGACGAAAAGGTCTGTGTTGACCGTGACGGTAATCCGCTTCCCTGGTATACATATCCGGCAATTGAGTATTTGTCGCAGTTTGATTACGGTGAAAAGACGATTTTTGAGTTTGGCTGCGGCTATTCCTCTCTTTTTTGGGCCGAACGGGCAGCCAAAGTCATCAGCATTGAAGATAATCCGCAATGGTTTGCCAAATGGCAGCGGGAATTTCAACATCCGAAGCTGGATATCCGCTGGCGGGACGAAGGAGAGATTTACGAAAAGGCGATTTTTGAGGACGGCGGCCGATATGACGTGATTGTGGTTGACGGTAAACGCCGGGCCGAGTGCGCGGCCGCGGCCGTTCAAAAACTGGCTCCGGGCGGAATGATTATTCTGGATGACAGCGATCGCATTAATACCAGCCGGGAGTATGTGCGGGCGGTGGGAACCTTGCGGGAAGCGGATTTGATTCAGGTTGATTTTTACGGTTTCTGCCCGATGAATTGTTATACGAAAACGACTTCTTTGTTTTTGACGCGCGAATTTGACTTTAAGTCCAGATTTCCGGTGCAGCCGATTAACGGAATCGGCAATTTGTGGTCTTTTAGCCGGCGGGAAAGAAAAGAATTTTATAAGAAAAACGGGTGATGCCGATTTAATCCGAAGCGCCTGTCGGAGAACAGGCGCTTTTTTTGATTCAGGCGGATTTCTGAAGGATTAACTCCGGCAGGCGCTGCAGCAGTTCTTCATGAGACAGGTTGAAATCGCTGTCAATCCAGATTTGTTCCAGTTCGTCCAGCACTTCACCGATTTTGCGGTTGTCTTTAATGCCTGCGGCAATTACGTCGCGGCCTTTGATGCTGAATTCGGGAAGCTTGATTTGGGCGATGTGTTTTATTCTTTCGCGAATGTCCGGCAGAACTCTTCGGTTGAATGCACTCAGCAGGATAAGCTTGTCGCGGCAAAAGTCGTTGCCGTGGAGATAAACCAGCCGGCGCAGCGGTTTTTCTTCAAGAAATTCATCAAAGAAAGGATGAAAACGGGCCCAGCTGACAAAGTCTTCACGCTGTTTGTTGCTCATCCGCAGGCGGGTGGCCAGGTTTTCGGCGAGGGCTTCGTCAGGATTGTAGAGTACGAACAGACGGCGCAGCGGAGCGTTGGGCAAATCTCCGGTATTGATTGTGTTGACGAGAAAGTCCAGTTCTTCCAGATAATGAGTATCGGGAAGAATATAGCTCAATATCTCGTTGTCATACATGATTTGCAGGGTTTCGATGACTTTCGGGGTCAGGAATAATTTAAACAGTTCGTCGCGAATACGTTCCATGGAAAGCTGTTTTAAGCCGTCTTTGTTTTCTTTGCAGGCTTCAAGCGCCTTGGCGTCAATCGGAGCTTTGCCGAAAATCGAATAAAAGCGGAAAAAGCGGAGAATGCGCAGATAATCCTCTTTAATGCGCTGGCCGGCGCTGCCGATGAAGCGGACAATGCCTTTTTCAAGGTCGTCAACGCCGTTATAATAGTCAAACACATTGCCTTTTTCATCGGCATAAACAGCATTGATGGTCAGGTCGCGGCGGGAGGCGTCTTCGTTCCAGTCGGAGGTGAAAACGACTTCGGCATGGCGGCCGTCGGTTTTAATGTCTTTACGCAGGGAAGTGACTTCCAATACCTGATTGTCAATTACAACGCCGACTGTGCCGAATTTGATGCCGATGGGAATGGTTTTAAGGCCGCTTTCCTCACAGGCTTCGACCAGTTCGTCCGGCGAAAGGTCGGTGGCCAGGTCAAGGTCGAACCCTTTCATGCCGGCGATGGCGTCGCGAACCGAACCGCCGACAAAACGCAGCACGCCGCCGTGTTTCTCAACCACTTTAAACAGGTTAAAGATATGGGGGTTGGCGGTTAATTTGCTGATATCCAAATATTTATCTTTAAACATGAAGCCCTTGCTTTCCAAATCTTTTATTTGGCCTATTGTTAACAGTTTTTATAACTTTTTCCAGTATATTATAGCAAAATTTGATAACTTTGTGGGTAGATAGGTATGAAAAAATTTACAACGATTGTTTTTGTTTGTGTTTTGACTTTTGCCGGGCTGGTTCAGGCCAAGGCGCCGGAGCTTATCGGCGAATATGACGACTGGGCGGCTTATTCGTATAAAGACGGCAAAGGCATTGTCTGCTATATGGCTTCCACACCGAAAAAAGACGAAGGAAAATACAGCAAACGCGGCGATATTTATGTTATTGTGACGCATCGTCCGGCGGAAAAGAGTTTTGACGTGGTCAATTTTGTAGCCGGTTATACTTATAAAAACGGTTCTCAAGTCGTGGTCAAAATCGGCAAAGACACCTTTACCCGTTTGTTTACCGACGGTGACAAAGCCTGGGCGATTGACGACAAGGCGGATAAGGAACTGGTGGCAGCGATGAAACGCGGCCAGCGGATGATTGTGGACGGCGTTTCCAGCAAAGGGACGGCGACAAAAGACACGTATTCGCTGAAAGGTTTCAGCGGAGCTTATAAGGCAATCAGTTCCAAGTGCAAGAAGAAATAAGATGACGGAGAAAGCTGAACTTATCGGACTGAACAAAGCGGAGCTTGACCGCCTGATGGCAGACATCGGCGAAAAGCCGTTTCGGGCCAAACAGCTGTATCAGTGGCTGTATGTTCAGGGTGCGGTTTCTTTTGACGAGATGACCAATCTGTCAAAGGATTTGCGGGCCAAATTGGCCGATAAGTTTACGATTACGCGTCCGAAAATCGTAGCTGAACAGCTTTCTCGCGATAAAACGCACAAATGGCTGTTGGAATTTGCCGACGGGCAGCGGATTGAAACGGTTTATATTCCCGAAGCAGACAGAGGTTCGGTTTGTGTTTCAACCCAGGTCGGCTGTGCCGTCGGCTGCACTTTCTGTCATACCGGGTCGCAGAAAATTACCCGCAATCTGACGGCAGGAGAAATTGTCAGCCAGTTTATGGTGGTGCGCGATGTTTATCATGAATGGCCGAGCACAACCGGCGAAAACCGGATGGTTTCCAATATTGTGGTGATGGGAATGGGCGAACCGCTGCATAATGTTGATAATGTTATCAAGGCTCTGCAGCTGCTGACAGACGGTGACGGTATTGCCATTTCCAAACGCCGGGTGACGTTGTCAACTTCCGGTATTGTGCCGAATATGCAGCGAATCGCTGAGGAAACCGGCGTTAAGCTGGCAGTTTCTCTGCATGCGCCGAATAATGACAAACGTTCGCAGATAATGCCGATTAACAAGCGCTATCCGATTGAAGATATTCTGCAAGCCTGTCAGGCGTATCAGAAGACTGTTACCAGCCGCTTTATCACTTTTGAATATCTGATGCTTGACGGGATAAACGACAGTTTGGACGATGCGCGTCAGTTGATTGATTTAATGAAGAAATATAAAATCGGTGCCAAGTTTAATCTTATTCCGTTTAATCCGTGGCCCGGCTGCCCCTATCAGCCTTCTTCCAATAACAGGGTCCATGCCTTTTCCCGTGAGTTAGAAAAAGCCGGTTTCGCTGCCCCGATAAGGGTTGCCAGAGGGCAGGATATTTTGGCCGCCTGCGGTCAGCTCAAGTCTAAAGGCAGTTCTATGGAGCACTAGGGTGTCGTTTGCGGAATTTTCAAAGTTCTTAACTCCTACTATTGCTTTCATATAACAGCCTTTAATTAAAACCCATCCAGCGGGCAATGAGAGCAATTTTAAGCTGTCGAGAAAATGCTTATTACTATTTGCACACTCCGCTTTTTTCGCAGCTGGAAATTACTCTATTTACACACGCTATCCGAGTTTTTAGGGTGCTTTTTCTCTCTTAATTCTTACTGTTTGACGCATATAACTGCCTTTATAAAGAGTTAAGGGTATATATTCGTTTCATTCTTCTGTTTCTTTGTAACAAAAGTTTCACAAAATAATCTCTTGTTATTTTGTGAATAGTATACTGTTCTAAAATCAAACAGGTTTTTATGTCTGTTGGCGGTTAAACTTTTAGGGAGAAAAGAAATGTCATTTTTAAAAAAGAATTTTTGGACGCTCAGCTGTTTGGTTTTATTAATTGCTATGGGAATGTGCGGCGATGCCTGGGCTGATGGTAATAGTCTGATGAAAACTGCGCAAAGAAAGGCACGTAATGTTTTTACCGAAGTTAAGATTATTACCTTTATTTTGGGTGGTTTTGGTTTGACCGGTGTTGCTTTTGCAGCAATTATGGGAAAGGTTAACTGGAAATGGTTTGCCGGTTTAGCAGTCGGTTTGGGAATTTTAGGTGCGGCCGGGTCAATCGTTGAATATGCGACGGGTTCAACGGAGGTTGATATTGATACGACTTTCGGCAATATCTGAGCAGGTTTACCTATTATTATGTTCTCCGGAAAATTTAGCAAAACTTCGTGGAGAAAAAGCCCGTGTTCCTAAACCGCGGGCTTTTTGATTTTAATAGAAATGTTAAAGCAGTTTGGCGATTTCGGCGCGGACGTTGTCCAAGCCAATCCCTTTTTCTGAGCTGGTGGCAATCAGGTCAACATAAGCCGCGGGGTGTTTGGCAATGGCCTCTTTGGTTTTCTGAATAATCTGTTCCAAAGCTTTGGCACTGATTTTGTCGGTTTTGGTGAGGATAATCTGATAAGTAACGGCGGCTTTATCCAGCAGGTCCATAATTTCTTCATCGACTTTTTTGATGCCGTGACGCGAATCAATGAGGACAAAGACCCTTTTTAAATTAACCCGTCCCTGCAGATAGGTGAAGATCAGATTTTGCCATTGTTTAACCAGTTTTTCCGGGGCTTGGGCATAGCCGTAGCCCGGGAGGTCAACCAAGTGCAGCTTATCACCGATATTGAAGTAATTGAGTTGTTGGGTACGCCCCGGCGTATTTGAGGTCTTGGCAAGGCCTTTCTGCCCGGTGAGTGCGTTGATCAGGCTCGATTTTCCGACATTGGAACGTCCGGCAAAGGCAACTTCCGGCATATCGGTCAGCGGAAGCTGATCCAGCCGGGCAACCCCGAGGACAAATACGGCGGGAATGCCGAACAGCTGCCGTCCGGCATAGATTTGTTCCCCGCTTAGCTGTTCCGGTTTGAACTCCATTATTTTACCCCGTTTTTGCGCATAATCGCTTTCTGTTGGATGATGGAGAGAATGTTGCTCAGAGTCCAGTAGATGACCAGACCGGAAGCAAAGTGGCCAAGCATGAAAGTGAAAATCAGCGGCATCAGGGCAAACATACGAGCCTGATCCTTATTGGTCGGAGCCGGGTTCAGCTTCTGCTGGACATACATGGTGATACCCATGATAATCGGCCAGACGCCGATGTCGAGCAGGCTCGGAACCGGGAAGTGGAGAATGGTTGACAGAACCAGCGGATCAGGTGCGGAAAGGTCTTTAATCCAGCCAATGAACGGTGCGTGGCGGATTTCGATGGCGATATTCAAAACCTTATACAGCGAAAAGAAGACCGGAATTTGAATAAACATCGGCAGGCAGCCTGCGGCGGGATTAATCTTTTCCCGGCGGTACATTTCCAGAGTTTCCTGCTGGAGTTTCATTTTATCGTTGCCGTATCTTTCCTGCAGTTCTTTAATCTTAGGCTGGATTTTTTTCATCTTGGACATGCTGTCGTATGATTTGTTGGCGATGGGGAACATAACCAGGCGCAGCAAGGCGGCAAACAACAGAATGGCCCAGCCCATATTGCCGATGAAATTGTAAAGAAAATCAAGAATGTAGAAGAACGGTTTGGTCAGAAAATAATACCAGCCGAAATCTACGGCAAGGTCAAACTTGGGAATGTTGAGCGACTGGGTATATTTATCCAGCAGTTTGATTTCCTTGGCGCCGGCAAATAATTTGACGCTGTTGGAGGCAACGGAGCCGGGAGCCGCGGTGACGGGGGCTCCGACATAATCGGTTTGGAAGTTTTGTTTGCCGGTGGCCGAGAACTTGACCGTATTTTGATTTTGCCCTTCCAGAATGAACGCGGTAAACCAGTAGCGGTCGGAGAAACCGGCCCAGCCCTGGGCAGTCTTGAATTCCTTGGCCTTTTCGTCAATCAGGTCTTTGTATTTGATTTCCTTGAGATTGTTGTCAACAACGCCGATTAAGCCCTCGTGAACGACACTGGCGGAGGGGTTGGCATTTTCCGTTTTGCGGTTGATTAAACCGTAAGGATAAAGCGTGACGGTGCGTCCGGTGTCATTTTCGACGTCTTGCTGAATGTTAAACATATAGTCGGCGTCGAGACTGATTTTGCGAATGAATTTCAGGCCCTGCCCATTGTTCCATTCCAGAACGACCGGCGTTTCCGGCGTCAGTTCGCCGCCGCGAACGGTCCAAACGGTGCTGTGGTCAGGCATGCGCAGCGAGCTGTCGGAACTCAGCCAGCCGAATTCGGCATAGTAAGGCGCTGCCGTTTTGGCCGGAGCGAAGAGTTCAACGTCGGGGCTGTCGATTTCAAGGGTTTGTTTGTATTTTTCGAGGAGAAGATTGTCGAAACGGGCTCCTTTGACACGGATGGAACCGGTCAGGGAAGCATTTTTGATGTGAATGCGGGAATCCTGTCGTACAGCCTCGGCGGAAGCCATAATTTCAGCCGTATCGGCGGCAGCAATAAGCTCGTCGGCTTTGATTTTTTCCTGCGGCAACGGCGTTTGGGGAAGCGGCGCTTCTTCCGTAACGGCAGGAGCGGCGGCCGGAACGGTTTTGCCCGGGAAAAAACGGTTGGTTATAAAAATGGCGACAATGGACAGGACAATGGCTAAAAACAGGCCTCTCATTTCCTCACGCATTCTAAAATTCTCCTCAATTAAATATCTTCAGCTTTGGTTTTTACATTATATTTGGCGGCAAAGCAAGCTTTTATCTCGGTTTATCCGTTCGTTTGGGCGGAACCGGATCATAGCCGCTGCCGCCCCAGGGGTGACAGCGCAGGATTCTTTTAATTCCTAAAAACAGCCCTTTGCAGATACCGTGAGTTTGAATGGCTTCAATCATATATTGGGAACAGGTCGGGCGAAAACGGCAACAGCCCGGAAACAGGGGAGAGATAAATTTCTGATAAAATTTAATCGGCAGAATCAGAAGCTGCCGGAAGAGCTTGCTCATCAGCGGGGCTTTCAAAAAACTTGTGCAATTTTTTCAATCCCCAGCCCAAATCGTTGCGGAGTTTGGCAAAATCGCAGTCGGCGGTATTGTAACGGCCGATCAGGACATATTCGAAGCCGGGTTTCAAAAGCGGGTAAAATTCGCGCAGAGCGGCACGCATCCGCCGGCGGGCGCGGTTGCGGATATGGGCTTTGCCGATTTTACGGGTGGTGGTGAAGCCTGTTTTGGGGTTTTGTTCAGGCGCGGATAAACTTTGAGCCGCCTGCAGAATGACAGTAGATGTTACCATCTTTTGTCCCTGCTTGGCGACTCTTAAAAAATCTTTGCGTTTTTTTAATTTTAAAACGACGGTCATTTTTTATTAAGCAGAAAGTTTAGCGCGACCATGTTTGCGACGGGCGGCCAAAACTTTGCGGCCACCGGCGGTAGCCATGCGTGCGCGAAAGCCGTGACGGCGGGCGCGAACCAATTTACTCGGCTGATAAGTACGTTTCATTTGTTTTCTCCGGTTAAAACAGGACGTATCCTGTTGATATTTTTATTGATTATTTAAGCCTTTTGTTGTGAAAAGGCCTCGGACAAGTTGCTTTATAGCGGAATAAAAAAGAGAAGTCAATAAAAAACCTCCTGAAAAACAGGAGGTTTTTTGCGGTTTATCATTCGCTTAACGGCGGTCGCCGAATAATCTCAGCAAGGCCAGGAAAAGGTTGATGAAATCCATATATAAGGCCAAAGCGCCGGAAATCGCCTTGCGGGAAGACATGTCCCCGCTGTCGCTTTCAGCGTAAATGGCGCGGATTTTCTGGGTGTCATAGGCGGTTAAGCCGGTAAAGACGACAACGCTCAGAATTGACAGGGCGTAGTAAAGACCCGGGCTTTTCAGGAAAATGTTGACAATCATGGCGATGATGATGCCCCACAGTCCCATGGTCATGAAAGATCCCATGGAGGTCAGGTCTTTACGGGTGGTGTAGCCGTAAAGGCTCATGCCGCCGAACATGGCTGCGGTGATTAAGAAAATGCGGGTGATGCTGGTGCCGGTATAGGCAATGAATACGGGAGCCAGAGCCGCGCCCATAACGGCGGCATAGCCCCAGTAAACACCCTGAACCTGAGCCAGCGTTCCGCGTGAGAGCACCCAGCCGAAAGCAAAAATCATGATGAACGGAGCCAAGAGAGCCAGCCACGACAATCCGGACATACCGACGGCGCCGTTAGGGGCGACGGTGAAGAAAAGTTTGATAGCCGAAGTGTTGGCAATCAGATATGAAATCAGAGCGGTAATGCAGAGGCCGCCGGCCATGTAGTTATAGACCTTGAGCATGTATTGGCGCAAACCCTGGTCAACATAAGCCTGGCTACCGGTTTGAGCGACATTTTGGCTGTTAATCATTGTGTTTGTTCTCCTTAAATAGGTTATTTGTATTTAAAATATAGGGAGGATTTTTGCGATTATCAAGTTTTATTTCGCGGAGGACGGTCGTTGCCGTGCGCTTATTCGTAGGAATAAAGTTCTTTGCCGTAACGGCGGAGCCAGTTTTTACCTTCTTCGGCCTGGGGATAAAGTTCTTTGACGCATTTCCAGAAAGCACGGGAGTGATCCTGATGTTTCAGGTGGGAAACCTCATGGGCGACCATGTACGAAATGACACATTCGGGAGCCAGAGATATTCGCCAGTTATAATTGATGTTATGCAGTGACGAGCAGCTGCCCCAGCGCGATTTGGTGTCTTTAATCGTGACATCGTTCAGGCGGCAGCCGATTTGTTCCGCCGCTTGTTTGGACCGTTTCCAGAGCTCGATGCAGGCTTGCTTTTTCAGATAGTCCTTAACCCGGCGATGAAGAAATTCGGCGCTGCCGGACACGCAGAGGCTGCCGTCTTCTTCCATTACGCCGCAGCGCCGGCGGGGGGTATGAACAATTTTCAGCGTTCTGCCGAAAAAGCAGATTTCGTCGCCGTGGGTAAATTTTCTGGTTTCGGGAATTTTGCTTAAAGCCTGCTCAATCCATTCTTTATAAGACAGGACAAACTCTACGGCGCGTTTGGCCGTGCAACGGTTCGGAAGCGTCAGTACCGGCAGCCGTTCCTGCTGGTCGATACGGAGGGTCAGGCGTTTGGCCCGGGGAGATTTGACAACCTTGAGCGGAAAGCCGACCGCCGTTTCAATGTCATAAGTCTTCCCAGTCAACAAGGTAATCTTCATAATCTTTTACTTCCGTTTCACATACCAGGGGGCGGCCCTGCAGGGACATGCCTGCCCGGCTGACCGAATCGGCTCGTCCGGTTATCAGCGGATGCCAGTCAGGAAGGTCATAGCCGTTGTCAAGCAGCCAATAGGCGCAGGTTTTAGGAAGCCAGCGCGGTTTTTCGCGGATGGCGGCCAAGTCAATGTCGCGGCAGTCCGGCACTTTTTCAAAGCGGCGGGCATAGATTTTGCACAGGCAGTTTGAGCAGTCCAGAAAGCGGCAATACGTGTTGGTGAACTTGATTTTGCCTTTGATTTCCAACTTGTTCAGACAGCATTTGCCGCAGCCGTCACAGAGCAGTTCCCACTCGGTTTTGTTCATCTGTTCAAGTTTTTTGTGTTTCCAGAATTCCGGTTCAACCTCTTTCAGATTATCGTAGCGGGACTGCGGGGTATAGTCGTCTTCAATTAAATAGTCTGTTTTGTTCATTCTTAAATCCCCGGCTTATTATAAATCTTCCCAATCGACAATGTGGTCTTCAAGTTCTTCGTCGGAAACTAGCGTTTCAGGCACGCAGCGGCCGCTGATGCTTTGCCGGGGCGGCTTGGGACGGTGCTCAAACAAGGCGCGGTAGGCACAGGATTGAGGCATCCAATCGATTTTATCGATATTTTCGGGTGTGAGCTTCAGGCAGGAAGGAACCAATGTGCAGCGTTCGTCGTAACGGGTGCAGGTACAGGTTTCCATATCCATATAACGGCAGACGACGTCAGTATAAAAAATTTCATCGGTTTCATCATCCTGAATTTTGACCAGGCAGCATTTGCCGCAGCGGTTGCAAACAGCTTCCCATTCTTCCCGGGTGTAATCTTTTAACGCTTTATTCATGGCGGCATTTTTCCTCAACGGTTTTATATAACCCGCGCAGCAGAGATACGCTGATCATGACGGCGGCGAAGGTGAACATGCAGCAATAGCCGGTCAGCAGTATAAAATATTTAACCGCGGTTTGCCCGGCCGGGCGCAAATATGTGTTAACCAACTTGTTCAGGGAGGTACTCCTCTTTGGTGAGGTTGCCAAACTGGGCAAAGTCGCCGTTCCAAAACAGCTGGACGGTTCCGGTAGGGCCGTGACGCTGTTTGCCGATGATGACTTCGCCGATATTGGCGGTGGCGCGGACACGTTGTTGCCATTCCTCCATTCGGTGCTGGAGGTGTTCGGGGGTTTCGCCGGCCTTTTGTTTGGGTTCTTCGTTTTGAATATAGTAGTTTTCACGATAAACGAACATGACGATATCGGCGTCTTGTTCGATAGAGCCGGATTCACGCAGGTCCGACATGACCGGACGTTTATCGTCACGCTGTTCAACGCCGCGGTTCAGCTGGGACAAAGCAATAACCGGAACGTTCAGTTCCTTGGCAAGAATTTTCAGTCCGCGGGAAATTTCAGAGAGCTCCTGCACGCGGTTGCCTTCGTTCTTTTTGCTGCCGGAACCGACGATTAATTGGATATAGTCAATAACGATCAGGCCCAGCCCTTTGTTTCTTTTTAGGCGGCGGGCGCGGGTGCGGATGGTGTTGATGTTCAGGCCCGGAGTATCGTCAATGTAAAGCGGAATTTTTTCCAATTCGCGAACAGCGGCGGCAATGCGGGTGAACTCGGCATTGTCCAATTCTCCGGTACGCATCTTGTGGCCGTTGGTTTGGGTAACGGTGGCAAGAATACGGCTGGCCAGCTGATCGGCCGACATTTCGAGAGAGAAAAAGGCTACTCCTTTGGATTTGGGGTCCATATTTTTATCATGGCTCATATATTCGGCAACGTTATAAGCCATATTGGTTGCCAGAGCGGTTTTACCCATGGCCGGACGGCCGGCGATGATGATAAGGTCGGAATTGTTCAGGCCGCCGGTTTTGTTGTCCAGCGCATCCAGCTGGGTCGGCAGGCCGGAGATTTTGCCGTCTTTTTGATAAGCCGCTTCAATGTGACTGAGCGAAGAGGTCAGAGCCGTTGCAAAGTCGGTAAAGCCGCCTTGGGAATCTCCTTCATTGGAGAGATCAAAAAGTTTTTTTTCAGCCATTTCAATTTGACTGGTTGCATCGGAGTCGAGGTCTTCTTTCATAGCCTCGTTGACGATTTCATAGCCGGTGTTGATCAGTTCCCGGCGGAGGTATTTGTCATAAATAAACTGGGCATAATATTCAGCATTGGTCAGCGGGGAAGCGCTGTCGGCCAGTTTGACCAGATATTGGTGGCCGCCGACTTCGTTTAATGTGCCTTCCTGTTCAAAATAGTTTTTCAGCGTAATAACGTCGGCAACATGACCGCGCTGGATTAATTTGGCGATAACTTCATAAATTTTGCTGTGAATGGCATCGGCAAAATGCTGCGGTTTCAGAAATTCCGAAATGCGTTCAAAAGCCTTGTTATTGGCGAGAACGGCACCAAGCAGAGCCTGTTCGGCTTCCAGGTTTTGCGGCAGCAGGGTCGGGTCAGGTTTTTCCATTGCGGTTACTCTATCTCTTAAAACGTTTCTCTGGAGTTGGTTATAGCGTAAATTTACAGAAAGGCAATCGGTTTTTTGAGAGCCCTTTTCTCCGGTCTGTGAATTATGGGGATAAAAAAATATCCTCCGCCGGAAAAGGGGAGGATATTCATAAAACCTTAATGCCAAACTTATTTGGAAGCTTTATTTTTAGCAATGCTTTTTTTGATTTTTTTAGCTTCTTCGGTCAGTTTGCTGTTGGAGGTCGATTCCAAATAAGAATCCAAACCGCCGTTGTGTTCAATCGAACGCAATGTTGCAGAAGTAACCTTCAGTTTGAAAATTTTGCCCAGAGTTTCGCTCAGCAGGGAAACAACCTGCAAATTCGGCAGAAAACGGCGGCGAGTGCGGTTGTTAGCGTGGCTGACATTGTTGCCGCTCATAGCGCCGGTGCCGGTTAAATCACATTTTTTAGCCATGATGAAATATCCTCATTTAACTTGAATAAATAAACTTGTTGCTTGTTAATAACTATAATTTTAAGCTAAGTCAAGCAAAAAATGCGTGTTCGGGCTTTCCGGTTATAGAAATATCGGCGTAAATTCAAATTTTTCTTGAGTATTAAAATAAAATGGGCTAGAAGTATCTCTGTTTTGATGTACCCGTAGCTCAGTTGGATAGAGTGTTGGCCTCCGACGCCAAAGGTCGTGGGTTCGAATCCCTCCGGGTACGCCATAAGTAACAGTCATCAGATTTTGGCAGTTCAGAGAACGGCCAAGCCAGCTCGTAGCCTAGGTTTCCGCGGTCGAGTTTCATTGTTCGAATGATTAGTTTTAAGATTCGTCTTTTTACTTCGATATTCGAACTATTGGCAAATTTTTTGCCGGCGTGGTTAACTATATCAAAAAGGTTGATGATTGTTTCATTAAACTTATCGTCGCTCACGCTGTGGGCGGCGATTTTGTTTTCTAGAGATGTTTTCTCATTTTTGAGCTGATTGATTTTCGAGCTATATATCTCATCATCAATTTTTTTATCAAGATACATGTCAACCAGATTTTCAATGCGTTTTTTTGTTATATCTAGATCTTTTCTCAGGCTGGTTACTGCTTGTTCGTGCAGAAGAGCTTCATTTTTTTTCGAATCTCGAAGTATTTGGTTTAAGCCGGTGAGAATCGGCTCAGGAATTATAATAGAATCGAGAATTTGTTGAACTTGTTTGGTGATGGTTTCTTCATGGCAATAAATCCGTTTTCCGGTTTTATCATAACAGATCAAATAATTTATGTGTCCTCGTTTTTGGTCGGTCGTGACGATTTTACCGGTATTGTAACAGGTTATAAGTCCTCGGTATAAAAACTCTTTGCTGGCGTATTTTACCGGTTGTTTCTTATATCCAAGGCGAACCTCTTGGCACTTATTCCACAAATCTTCGGATATTAATGGCTCATAGATATGGGGGTAAAGTTGTCCTTTTATGCGCATTTTTCCACAATAAAAAGGATTAGTTAATGTGTCATATAAGGTTTTAGAGGTTAGTTTTCTGGCTTTGGGAGAATTTGATTTAAGATCCCATTTATCTGCTAAATTTGCCAATTCTTTAAATGAGGTTTTGCCAAGAGAATATTCTTGAAAGAGTTTTTTGATAATAGGCGCGCGGACAGGGTCAAGACAAATTTCACTCTTGCCGTGAGCATTCCGGCGGTTTAAGTAACCTATCGGGGCTTTCCCGCACCATTCCCCGTGTTCAATTTTAAAATTAATACTGCGTTTGACATTTTCAGCTAAAGCCAGAACGTAAGATTTAGCGCCGATGACGAGAAAGTCCCAACGTAAAAGATCGCTGGAGCTGGCATTTTTGCCAACAACCATACCTTCGCGATAAAAATGGAGTTCTATTTTTTCTTTTTTGCGCAGTTCATCAAGATATGTACTTTCTTTGAAAGAGCGTTGAACGCGGTCAACCGCATCGGCTATTAAGGCAATCGTTTCCTTTTGTGATGAACAAAACTTAAGAACTTCCTGAAATTTTTTTCTATCACCTTGGGTCGAAGATTCGGTTAATGTAAAAGTTTTGATTACTTCAAGGCCTTTTTTATTCGCATAATCTGAAAGGCGTGAAATCTGTGCATCTAGACTGTACCCGTCCTCTTGTTCTTTTGAGCTTACTCTGGCCAGAATCACAGCTTTCATTGTTTTTTTGTTCCTTATCAAGTATAATTAGGCATTGGACGTATTCACTAATTCTTGAAATAGCCAAAGACATTTCTTGCGTTGAAAGAGAACGCCCGATCGTTTGGTTAATGCTATTTTCAAGAATGTTTGACATATTATATATTTTTTCTGCTAATTTACAAGTTAATTTGCGTTTTTGAGAGTGCTATAAAGCTTTTTGAGTTCTTCATGTTTCGAGTCATTTAAATTTCCTTTATTGAAAATAGATCTTCAACAGCAGCGTTTGCCGGGCCTTGGTAGGCGTATCGTTCCAAAAAATAAGGTAGTTCTTCGCATTTTGGGCAGACTTCACCGAATATATTCAATTGTAAAAAATAGACATGGCTTTTACTGTTTTTTTGAACATGTGCTTTGACGGATGGTTTAGTTTTGTACTGCCATATGTCGCGTACTTTAGGCCTTATCATTTTTTTTCTTTTCCTTTAGTGCTTGTATGACTATTTTTTTTATTCTTTTAGCAAATTCAGTTGTTATTTTGTCTGTATATCTTTTGAAATTATCTTCCCCTTGTTCTTTATACGGGCAATGTTCGCAAACAAAGCTCTGTCCCAAACATACCGGACATCGGGGAGAGCCATAAAGCTTTTTGAGTTCTTCATATGTCATTGTCATTTTTGTTTTGCTCCCATTTTTCAACAGGTATTGGAAAACCTAGTTTATTTGAATTACACCATAGCCATTCCCATTTTTTAAGCGGCTCTGCGTAGTTAACGAATGCAAGTCCAGCAATGTAGAATGTCATCATTGTTAGGAATTCTTTTCGCATTGCAGTAACTCCTCATCTTCTTCTATCTCCTCAATGCGCGCATAATTTCGGATATACTCAGTAAGTTCGTTTTCAAACCATGCGCCGCCTGTGATATTGCCGATTGCTGCATCTATTGCATCATCGCGATTGTCGGCCTCAACCTCTTCATCAATTTCAAAAGTGACCCTGTATTTTGTCATTCACCTAACCCCTCAAAATTCCAAAAATCCATATTATCCCCACATTCATCTTTAATCGCCCAAGTCGGAAGATGACACCAAGTATTATCTTTCAGCATAATAGCGATATATTCATCATCGTTACGCGGACGAGCCAAAACTCTTGATGACGGGCACCAGCCTATAATATCCTCTTTTATAAATTCTTTATTGACATCGAAGTCAAAGAAATTTTGACAGTAGCCAGCATTCCAATTTTCAAAGATAAACCGGTTGGCCGGAAGTTTTGGTATCGGTTTATTCTTCGGCACTTTATTTGTTTCTGTTTTTACCATTTCCCCATTTTTAAGCTCGTACAATAGGCACGCGCCTCTTTGCAAGATCGGGCAAAACTTATCACAACCGCGTGTTGTTGTGTACACATAGCATTCATTCATCTGCCACCTCACTAAAAACATTTCTCAATCCTTGGCACCGTTGGCCGTTACGCCAATAATCCCGGTAGGGGTCTTTAATAAACTTGCCGTCTTTCTTGGCCGAAACCGAATAATCCGGCGTTTGTATATCCATGACCGCGCAATTTGTATCGAGCTGATCGAGCAGCTTAACAAAATCCCTCTGCCATTCTTCCGGCATTGATTGAAGTATTGAACGCGGTAGCACCAAATATTTGGCATAGGTCAGGCCGAAAAAAGCATGAATATAATCCTTGTCGTCTCCGCAAAGTTTACAGGCCTTGCAAAGCTTGCTATCAACCCTCACTAAATCCGCACAACGAGGACACCAACGTAACCCGAGCCAACAAAGTAAGTGTCTAATCATCTAAATCATCTCCATCTTTCACTCCAAACAAATCTTCAATCTTGGCTTTGCTTTTACCGACATATTCTCCGAGTTGACAGGGTAATAGTCGATAAACGCTTAATTCATCGCTTCTTAAAGCTATAACACTATATTTGTTATAATATAGCACGAGATAATAAATATTGTGAGCGAGTTTCCAAACATCTCCGATTTCCGGCATCTCTTTGCTCATTTCTCCACATCCTCATAAAAAGTTACTTCATCTCTGCGGACAGGGCGGAAATGCTTTCTTGATGAACCACTTCCCGCTAAATCCCGACAATAATAACGATACGTTGAATCTTTATAAACTGATACTAATATAGCCATAACGCCATCTGTATCGTCATCATCCCAAAACCAACAAAGGCATTTATTTTTGATGATATAGTCACAATCGACAGGCTCTTGGTAGAGTTCCCAAATATCCGCCATAACCATAGATAGCGAAAAATCTTTAATAGGTGTTCCATTCTGGTTATATATAACATTATGCTTGATATAATAATATTCATCGTCTCTTGAGCCAATCAATCTAATCTTAGCCCCGTTTCTGAACTCGGGCAGCAGTTCTTCTAAATATGCCATTAGTCTTGCTCCTTATATTCCAGTCTTTTCAACATTTCTTCGCTATGAACCCAAGTTTTACCACCAGCCTCTACTTCATAAGCAGGGCGGTCATAGGGGTTTTTATCTAGCGGTGGTATATATCTTAAAACTTTCATTTTATCCCCAGATTTAAGAGCATAAGTATGGCCAACAATAAATTCGTCAATTTTCATTGCTTTTCTTCTCCAAATTTTAAAGGCAGGAGGCGGACATATAAACCAATTCGGGTTAAAATGCCTCCCGGAGGCGGACGGTATTCAGGAGTTAGTCGGCGTCAACATACCGTCCGAAAACTTATTGGTTGTTCCAGGTTTTATCCAGGTGGGCGCGTTCGGCCGCGCAAAGGGTTTGATAGACGGCTTTCATGCAATTCAGTTCATAGTCAGCAACCGCCTGATCAATTTTTCCACGGGCAACCATGGAGGGATAACATCTTTCCCGCATGCGGATTTCGCGAATGACGCACTGGATTTGATTGCTTATTTTGTTATAATTCGGGGTTGTTTTTTTCATTTTATAATCTCCGTTGCAGCGGGAATTCTAGCCCAAAATTTTATGTTGCGCGTATCAGCAAACTCAGCGCCGGTCCAAGTGCTGACATCGTAGTTATAAGGCGGAATGCCGTTGTTAATGCGTTCATTTGCAAATTTGCTGCGATAAAAACGCGGATTGGGGTAGGCAATCAGAAAGGTTTTCCAACGTTCAATTTCGGTTGGTTGCTGAGCCGGATATTGATGCCAAAAGAGATGTTCCTTGCGAGGGGATGCTCCGGCCGAGCCAGAGCAGGACAGAAAAGAGGGTGTCCCCGGCGCGATGCGATTAATCATTCGTTTTCCTCCTTGATGAATGTTTTTTTATAGATGATATCCAGCTCTTTAAAGCCGGGATTCATTTTTGACTGCTCCAAAATTTGACGGATGGTTTGCAAATTTTCGATGGCTTTTGAATTGGTGTCCATGTTTGCTCCTTATGTTGTTGCATTGCTGTGCAATCGGTTTGTGGATCCCCGAGGTGGCAGTTCCTGTGGGGACTGCCCTCGAGGATGACGCGGGAGGGGTTACCTCATATATTGGATTAATGTATAAAGCGGCAGAAAAGTGATGCTGAAGCCGCAGAAACCGGCGGTTAGTTGATCAATTATGTTGATGTAATGATCGATAAGTTTTAACTCGGTTGTGCCGTATAAATATATATTTTCAGACATCATGCTTTTCGCCTAAAATAGTTGAATCGATAAAGTAAAGTTAAAAAGCTAGAACCGGACGAACGTAGTAGTAGTTGTACTTATTGCCGTAGTTCCTGTTACCGTTACCCATGCTCAATTCCCACGCACCGTAACTATTATACTCGGTAGAGGACCAGTACCAGCTTTCTTTTAACTTCGGCAATCCGGCGGCTTCTAAAGACGCATTTATCTTGTCTTTATTCAAAAAAATGCCGGTTAGTTCATCAATAGTCGGGCAGCGGCCGCCGGCGGATTGGCAAAACTGTTGCGCTTTGTTAAAATTAAGCCTTTCCTCGCTCTCAACCGGCATAATAGCGATTTCGTGTGTGTCAGTAACATTGCACAATATGCCGGCAATCGTTTTAGACTGATCGAGTTCTTCCGAACGTGTCCCGTCGGTGTAAATGTATGATCCTGTTTTCATCTCTTCTCCTTTTTGATTGGTTTGTATTCGCTTTGTGTATATAATTATTCATTTTATGTATAAAGTCAATACTAAAAATGAAATGATATACGTAAATATTATACGTTAAAGGAAAAGAATATAAAAAAACCGCCTTAAAATAGGCGGTTGAAAAGGAGGAAAATATTTTATTTGACTAAAATAGCGAGAAGCAAAATTATTTGGATGATGGTTATTATCAATATATCTTTGCGCAGGCCTAGTAAGCTTTTTCTCATGCCAAAGGTGTCTTGAGATATGTTTTGTAGGGCGTCGTTAGTGGAGGTTTGAGACAATTCATCATTTATAGTGTTTATTGGAGCTGAAGGTGGTGGCGGAAATAAACTTGATAAAGTATAAGCATCAATATTGCCCTTGCCATGCTTATCAATGTTGCCATTTGCTGTTAATTTAAAGTGAGGTGTAAAAGCTAATAAATCTCTATATTCGGCAAATTTTTCTACAGGTTCATAAATTGATACAAAATAATCGGGAAAATCAGCTAATTTCATATTAGTTTCTTTATTTACACGTTCAATATAACCTAATTTTTTTGCTTTTGCATCTATAAAATAAATTATTGTGTCGGCTGTGCCAATTGTTTGGAAGTTCTCTTTTATTTCGCCGGAAAAGCGTATTCTATATTGATATTGAGTGGTGATGTTGGGAGATTGAAATCTGTTTTTGAATAGGATCAAAAATTGAGTTGGATCTTCTTCTTTTCCTGCATATAAATTTTGTAGGGAACCGTCAATATAAATATGTTGCATGTTTAGCCTACCTTTTCGGTTTTAAGAATATAGATGACCCGGCCGAGAATAATGACGTCTTTGAGGTTGGCGTTTTCGGGATTATAGACAGGATTATCTGATTTGATGATGATTGTATCGGGGGTGATAGATCCTTGTAAGCGCTTGACAGCCAAGCCGGTTGAGAGTTGCAAAAGGTAAATGCCGTCAGAATCAGGAGATTTGCGGGAAATGTCGGCAAGAATCCAATCGCCGTCTTTTAAGGTTGGCTCCATGGAATCGCCGGAGACACGCAGCATTTTGATATTGTTCGGCGCAGCTGAAAAGGGGAGCGTATGAAAATCAGCCTGAGGGATAATCCAATGACCGGTAATATCTTCGGCTAAGATTTCATTGCCGCTGCCGCAGCAGGCGGTGGCGCTGATGATGTCGATTTGGACAGTTCCGGTGGAGTTGTTTTTGGCGAATAATCCTTCGAGAATGTTTAATTTATTAGGAACGGGTATAAGGGTTGATTTGCCCGAGTTGTAAGCGGTTAGTTGGCCAAGATCTATTTGGAAAAAATTAGCTATATCGTATAATTTGCTAACAGGGATGTCTCTTTTATCTGAAAGAAGTTCAGAAACGCGAGCTTGATTCCACTTTATCTTTTGAGCAAAATCATTTTGGCTTATTTTGCGCTGATTTAATAAGTCATTAATCCATTTCCATTTGCTCATTTCCTATCCTTTCATACATAATATGTATGGTATCATATTTTTTTTGTTTGTAAAATACATAAAATGAATTGACATTATTCGTTTTATGTATATTTTGAAGTTGGAGGTACGAATGAATGTTGCAGAAATTGTAAAAAAATTTGGTGGAGTATGTGCCATGGCTCGGATTTTAAAATTGAAATATCCAAGTATTATTCAAGGGTGGAAAAATAGAAATCGCATTCCTGAGTGGCGTTGGAGTTCTATTTTGCAGGCGGCAAAAGACAATCAGATAAATTTAACCGATGAAAGAGAGAGATAGATGTTTGGATTAGCAAGAAAAAAGAAACAATCTGGTTTTGATAATAAAAATTTGTCAGAAATTTTGGGGTTGTTAAGCATGGTTATAGGGATAAGCGCTTTGGGGCATGAAACTCCGAGGTTCCAAAATATGAACCGTGAAAACTTAAAAAGAGCAATGGTTGATGAGTTACAACGGTTGAAGGCTGATCATTGGGATAAGGATGCTTTTGATCGTTTAACTGAAAGAGTTCGTCAGTTTTAAGGCAAGGAATTGTTCAATGTGGTTTCGATATTTGAGTATTTTAATCATATTATTGTGTTTTTGCTGGCTGTTTAAGCCGGTTTTTACAGGCGTTTTGCGCTCTGTTAAAAAGGTCAGAAACGATTTCAAGAAAATTAAATGAAAGGTAACAAAACATGAATGGATTAAAAGCAGCTATTGGCGGTGTTGTAGGTTTTATTCTCTTAATTATTGCTTGCAATCTTTGGGGATCAGTGGATTATGCGGAATATAAAATCCGTCAGGCTCCCGGATCCGGTAAAATGTCTATTATCAGTGAACCCGGAATGTATTGGGACGGTTTTGCCGATGTTTCAACCTATAGAGTCTCTGGAGACATTGATTTTGAAGAGGTAACAACAATGTCGGATGGTGCCAAAGTTACATTCTCTGGTAGCGTCAAATTCCGTCTACCGAGTGACGAGAAAACCCGGCTGAAGCTCCATAAAGATTTTGGTTCTTATGATAATGTAGTCGAAAACCTTATCAAAAAAAACACGATTGATGTTTTATCCAACAAAACGGCTCCGATGTTTACCGCTTCGGACACATATTCAGCCCGCAAGCCTGAAATTGCCCGTGTTTTAGAGGGGCAGTTACAGAACGGTGCTTATGACGTCTATTATGAAGACGTAAAAATGCCGGACGGCACAAAATATCGCTTGGCTAAAGTTCGCACTGATGAAAACGGCAAACCCAAAATTATTGGCAAAAATCTTCTTAATGAATATGGCATTGAAATTCAGCAGGTTGTAATGGGTGATCCGCAGCCGGAAGAAAAAATCTTGAAAATCATTGATGCGCAAAAAGAAGCTGAACAAAAGGCTGTTCTCGCCCGCTCTCAGGCTGAAAAAGCTCGTCAAGATACAATCACAATTACCGAACAGGGTAAAGCCGCCGTTGCACGGGCAGAGGCAGATGCCAAAGCAAAAGCTATTGTCGAAACGACAGAAGCTGCCAAAAACCGTGATGTTTCTAAACTTAATGCTGAAAAAGCCGAATATGATGCCAAAAAGATTTTGGCCGAAGGCAAGGCTCAAGCAGAGGCTAACAGGTTGAAAGTTTCCGCAGGGTTGACCCCGCAGGAAAAAGCCGAATGGGACTATAAAACCAAGGTTGGTATCGCTCAGGCTGTTGCCTCTGTCAAATTCCCCGCAAATATGATCGTTGCGGGCGGTGCAGAGGGTGGATCTGCTAATCCGTTTGATGCTATTGGTTTGCAGTCGCTTTACAATCTGTCAAACCAGATGTCGAAATAGTAAAAGTGGCGGAAGCTGTTTTTCTGCTTCCGCCATTTGGATATGTTTTTAGTAAAAGGAAAGACAATGAAAACAGGTGAGTTTGCTTATTGGGACGGAACAATCGACGCTAAATTTGATAAAAAAAGGCCGTTAAAGGGGATTGTTGTGGTGGAGGATGACTATCACGCTTTTTTAATTCTTCCGAAAGACATAAAAGAGGTTGATTGGTGGGACGGCAAACGCAAATGTGAAGAACAGTTTGCGCAAATGCCTAATCTGCGGCAGCTTGAGGTAATTTACAAAAATAAAGAAGTTTTGAACAAAGCCTTTATTGCGGCAGGAGGTGAAGCTTTGGATGATGAAGCTTACTACTGGTCCTCTACCGAGTATAGTAGTTACGATGCGTGGCTATTGCGTATGAGTGACGGTACCAGGATCAACCTCAGTAAGAACTACTATAACCTATACGTTCGTCCGGTTCTAGCTTTTTAACTTTATCGATTCATCGATTCAGCGGTGGGCGGTCGGAAACAGTAAACAGTTTTAGTTATGAGGATGAAAAAATGGAAACAGAACCGAAAATGGACATTGTTAAAGAGGCTGATCAGTCTGAGAAAAATAAAAATGTGCAGGTTAATCATGATATGCAGAAAATCGGCAAAAAAATAGCAACTTCGGAAACAAAACCGGCTGAAGTTGGCGGCATTGCCGTAGATAGACTGCGTTCCCTGATTGAAAGAATTGAACGTCTGGAAGAAGAAAAAGCGGCAATTGCATCAGATATTCGTGATATTTTTGCCGAGGCTAAGAGTGCCGGATTTGACGTTAAGATTATGCGGATGATTCTTAAACTGCGTAAAATGAACGCTGCTGACCGCGATGAGCAGGAAATTCTTTTGGAGACTTATGCCAAAGCCTTGGATATGTAATTGATTTTTAAGAAATTGCTTTGTTGCACCGTGACAGTTTCGACAGAGACTGCTCTTGAGGATGGCAACAGGCGGATAAAATGATGTGCCGATATTTTGTATTCATTTAAAGGATTTTTGCGGCAATGAAAATAAAATATATTGATTTGTTTTCCGGAATTGGCGGATTTGCACTTGGATTACAAAAAGCAGGGATTGAATTTGACCGGCATTATTTCAGTGAAATAGATAAAAATGCTATTTCCGTTTATAAACGACATTTTCCATCAGCTGAGGAGTTAGGTGATGTTACAACAATTAGAGATGTTTCCGGATTATCAGCAGATCTCATTACCTTTGGATTTCCATGTCAAGATCTTTCATCTGCTGGCAAACGGAAAGGTTTGGCCGGCGCAAGAAGCGGTTTGTTCTTTGAAGCGATGCGGATTATTCGACAGGTTAAGCCTAGATATTTTATCTTTGAAAACGTCAAAGGACTGTTTACAAGTGACAGAGGAGCAGACTTTATCAGATGTTTGCGAGAAATTGCCGACATTGGGCTATATGACTGTGAATGGCAGCTTGTTAATACATGCTGGATATTACCCCAAAAACGAGAACGGATATACTTTATCGGACATCTTAGAGGAGAATCCTTCCCAAAAGTATTTCCTATCGAAAAAAAGGCAACAGGAAATAGCGAATTTATTAAAAAGGCGAGGAGAAATTTAAATATTAGACCGGTATGCGATATTACATCGGCCAAAAAATTACAAAATGGTCGAATGATGGGTGACAAATATGCATTTACGTTGACTACGCGTAATATGCAGGGTGTTTGGGACGGTGAGAACTTACGCTTTTTAACTCCGCAGGAAAAGGAACGTTTACAGGGATTTCCCGATGGCTGGACGGCCGCAGGAAAAGATGGTGAAGAAATGTCTGACACTGCTCGTGGTAAATTGATAGGGCGAGCCGTAACGGTTGATATAGTTCAGTTAATTGCAATGAAATTGTTTGGTTAAGGACTAGGCTATGGCCAGAAAAAAGAAAAATATTGTTAAAGTTGGGTTTGTTTTGCCTTATTCCATCTGGGACGGGCTGAAAAGCCAGCCGGCAGACATCATTCGCGAGGCGATAGATATATGTGTCGAGTATGACAGACATTGGCTGGAAGACAATGAAAGCACCACCGCTGCGCGCCTGCAAAAAAGCAATCCGGCCGCGGCTGTGGTGTTTTCTTTTGCGCGGCCGCTGATTGA
>UMFV01030483.1_pt1 | contig 26576 bp, 20 predicted proteins | sample 1965101 | NCBI WGS metagenome assembly UMFV01 (sample SAMEA4836055, study PRJEB28245) | human gut metagenome | biome: gut microbiome; material: fecal sample | place: Denmark | collected 2008 | reverse complement strand
TATTAGTCTGCCAAATAGGTGAGAATAAGTAAGGATTTAAAAACTTTTTTAAGGAAATAGTTGTTTTTTGGATTTCTATAGTTATCTTTGCTCTGATTATCATAGCTATTTTAAGCAATGATCTGTTTGATAAATAATTATCCTTACATTTCCAATTATGAAAGCACTATTACATAGCAAACCATCCTTGATTAAGGCTTTTGCCATATTGTTGTTGTTAATAGTCTTAAGTTCGATGACAACAAATGCGCAAAACGTTGTCTTAGAAGAGACTTTTGATAATAGTGGTCCCATAGCTGGCGATACTAATTCTTGGAGCGATCTTAAACTACAAACAGTCACGACAGCTGATTTACCAAGTGGATGGACAATATCTAAGGCTGTGTCAAAAACCGTTCCCTCAGTGCGTAAAGCGAAAGGGTGTGTGTGCGTTGGTGCAACCACCAATTCTAAATCTTCTACAGACTTAGCATATATACAGACTGCTCCAATAAAGGAGGTTGGTACATATTTGTTGACTTTCAAAGCTGGAGCTTGGAATACTGAAAATGAGAAGACTACTCTAAAATTGGGCACAAGTAGTGATGGTAACATCAAATTCGCGACGAGTTCTTTTATGCTTGAAAAGGCTACTTTTAAGACTTTCTCTACCCAAATCACTATTCTAAAAGAAAACTCACCTATTCGTTTTAAGAATGTTGACAGGGCTTCTAGTCGTTTCTTCTTAGATGATATTAAGGTAAAAAAAATAGATGGGGCTTCCTCTGGAGGTGAATCAGGCGGCAGTTCAGGTGGAGAGTCTGGTAGCGAAACGGGAGGAAGTACTGGCAGCGATACTCCTTCGACAGAATATAACTATACTTTTAAGAAAGCAACAAGTTTCGTTGCAGGTAAAGAATACTTGATCGTGAGTAAGAATAATGTGGGTAACTATTATATGATGGATCCTCAAAAGATTGTCAATAGTTGGTTGCGTCGTGTAAAGGTAGAAAACGCTAGTGATGAAGGAATAAGCTTTGAAAATGAAGATGGTTTTAAGTCATACTTAATAAAATTAGAAAGTAGCAGTGGTAATTTATTCAATTTGCACTCCGTAAGCCAATCTGCAGATATATATTCTCAGAAAGATCCCACTAAAGGATTTGAAATGGGAGGGTGTGGTCAATCTCTTACAAGAACCGTATGGACCATAGAGGATAATCCGTTTGGTGAAAATGGAAATTTTCTAGTAAAATGCAGTGGTAGGTACCTTGAGATGTCTTCTGGAAATAAAGAGGATGATTTTCGTACATATGCAGATGCATATTATGCATGTCCCATCTACCTTTATGAAAAGGTTGAAAAATCCCCTGTTGGCACAATAAGCATTGTCGCTCCCGAGGGCTATGGCACTTATTATACGGACAAGAGTTTTATAATGCCTAAGGGTGTTGATGGTGCTATTGTAAGCGACATTAGTGATGATGGTAAATTGCAGATAAACTGGAAATATCCAGCAGGAACTACTGTTCCTGCAAATACGGGTCTCCTTGTGTATGCAAGTCAGAAGGGTAGCTATCAATGTTATGAAGCAGGTACTTCAGATAATGGGGGCAGCAATGGTAGCAGCGATCTTTCTGGTAATGCTGCTAATGGAATTGGGCAAACCAATAATGAGGTAGCAGGAAGTGCAGCAAAAGAAACAAATTATTTACGTGGAACTATAGAAAAGATTCAGGTGCCTGAGGATGCTAGTTCGTATAGGTTCTATCAACTTACGTATGGCTTAGTAGATAATGTGCGCACCATCGGTTTCTTTTATGCCAGTGAAGATGGCGGCACTTTCATCAATGGAGCAAATAAAGCTTATCTAGCAATTCCACGATCGATGAGTTCAGTAAGCAGTTTGTACAGCTTGAGCCATAATCTAGGTACTACGGGCATCGACCAATCTCTTACTGAAACCATACACGACCATGTTCCTTGTACAATCTACAGCATTACTGGGCAACGGCTTACAGCCACGGACTTGAGGCAATTGCCTAAGGGAGTGTACATCATCAAAGGAAAGAAGATAATGGTAAAATAGATATTGGGCTGAATGCTACCAATGCTTTCAAAGCTTCCAATTCTCCGACCTATAATAAACATTCGTCACACAGAAACCTATCTGAAAAGAATATATCCGTCAGTCTATGAAATTGATTTATAGTGCACCCTTGTGCAAGATTATCTTATTGCAAACTTCAGGAGTCTTAGCCTTAAGTGATCGTAATCCTACGCCCTCGAAATATGATATAGTGAAGGAGGACGATGCAGAGCAGCTTACAAGCAAAAGAATTTGGGATGAAAGAAAGTGGCCATAATGTGTGGTTGTGGCTGATTGGATAGCATAATTTATTAACACGGAATGATAGCAAAAAGGCTCTACAGGAATTTTTGGAGGATTTCTCCCTATTCTTGTAGAGCCTTTTTAGAAAACAAGTGTTTGTTGGATCCATGGATAAGAGTCAACTGTACTTGAAGATGTTGTGTGTGCAGGATTTCAAAAACTCATGTATATCTCAGGATCTAGCCTTATTTCACTTCTATGCCTTTGAGGGTGGCGGATGAGGAATCGGTTATTTTGACGCGGACGTAATCGCCGGGATGGTGTGTGCCACGATCGAATACGACTACTTTATTCTGCTCGGTGCGGCCGAAGAGTTGGTCACGAGAACGCTTGCTTACTCCCTCTACGAGGATTTCGTACTCTTTACCAATGCAGCGTTGGTTGCTCTCGGCGCTGAGTTCGTTTTGCAAGGCGATGAGTTCTTCGAGACGATGAATCTTTGTTTCCTCGGGCACATCGTCGGGAAGGTGGCGTGAGGCGTAAGTGCCAGGGCGCTCACTATATTTGAACATAAATGAGGAATCGTAGCCACACTCTTTCATGAGCGAAAGTGAGAGTTGGTGATCTTCTTCAGTTTCGGAGCAATAACCGGCGAAGATATCAGTCGAAAGTCCGCAATCGGGGATGATACGGCGAATGGCAGCTACGCGGTCGAGGTACCATTCGCGTGTATACTTGCGATTCATGAGTTTGAGAATGCGATTGGAGCCGCTCTGTACGGGCAGATGGATGTGTCTGCACACGTTGGGTTCTTCGGCGATAACGTGGAGGGTCTCGTCGCTCATATCTTTAGGATGACTTGTAGAGAAGCGAATGCGCATGCTAGGTACGGCGCGTGCTACGGTGCGTAGCAGTTCGGGGAAGCGAATCTCCGATCCGTCGGCTTTCTTCCAGCAATAAGAGTTGACGTTCTGACCAAGGAGGGTCACTTCCTTGTAATTGCGTGCTTCGAGATCCTTTACTTCGGTGAGAATGCTTTCTATGTCGCGTGAACGTTCACGTCCTCGTGTGTAGGGTACGATGCAATAGTGACAGAAGTTGTTGCAGCCACGCATGATGCTCACGAATCCTGAGATGCGGCTACCGCAGTAGCGTTCGGGCACGATGTCGCGGTAGGTTTCTGTGGTGCTAAGTTCAATGTCTATGGCCTTATGGCCAGCTTCGGCTTGTGCGATGAGGTCGGGCAGTGAGAGGTAGGCGTCAGGACCTGCTACGAGGTCAGCCCCATGCTCGTTGAGCAGATCGTCTTTTACGCGTTCGGCCATGCATCCGAGCACGCCGACGATGAGTTTACGTCCTTTGCGACGCATCGCGTTGAGGGCTTCGAGTCGGTGGATGATTTTCTGTTCGGCGTTGTCGCGTACGGAGCAAGTATTGAGGAATATGGCATCAGCTTCGTCGATTGTCTCGCAAGGTTCGTAGCCAGCCATTTTCATAACGGATGCCACTACTTCGCTGTCGGCCACGTTCATTTGGCAGCCATATGTTTCTATGAAGAGATGTTTCATGGGTAGGGGAGTGTGATGTGGATAGATGAAATAGATTCTGAGCGTACTTTGTTTGTAGGGGGATGTTCGAAAGAAAAAATCCCGCTCCAACGATTAGGTTAGGCGGGATTAGGCTTTCTGTCGGGAAGAGCCCTTGGCGGAAGTATTACTTACGCAAGCCGAGGTTCTTCACGATGGCACGATAACGCTCAATGTCCTTGCGCTTGAGGTAGTTGAGCAGCGCGCGGCGCTTACCTACCATCTTAACGAGTGAGCGTTCAGTCGTATGATCTTTACGGTTCTGCTTCATGTGCTCCGTCAAGTGGGCAATACGGTAAGAAAACAAGGCTACCTGGCTTTCTACTGAACCGGTATCCGAATTAGACTGTCCGTACTTGCCAAAGATCTCTTTCTTCTTTTCAGAATCTAAGTACATTGTGTATGAATTAATAATTTGGAATAGTTTGTTGCTAACTGCCTTGGGGAGCGAATCCTTTGAGCGGCATAGCGGTTGCAAAGGTACAAACTTCTTCTGTGAGAGCCAACCTTTGCAACCGTTTTTTTGCATTAAGTGCTGATTTTCTGTATTAATCGCGTCCGGCGCGCTTACGTGCCAAGTGGTCAAGGATGATTTTGCGCATACGCATTGACTTCGGCGTCACTTCCACGTATTCGTCTTCCTTGATGTATTCGAGTGCCTCTTCTAGTGAGAAAATGATAGGGGGCACGATGCGTGCTTTGTCGTCGGCGCCCGAGGCACGCATATTGGTGAGCTGTTTTGCTTTTGTCACGTTCACCACGAGGTCGTTTTCATGTACGTGTTCTCCCACAACCTGTCCAGCGTATACTTCGTCTTGTGGGTTGATGAAGAATCGTCCGCGATCTTGCAAATGGTCGATGGCATAGGCAAAGGCGGTACCGCTTTCAAGCGAAATCATCGAGCCGTTGAGACGGCGTTGAATTTCGCCCTTGTAAGGTTGATATTCTTTGAAGCGGTGTGCCATGATGGCTTCACCCTGTGATGCAGTGAGCACGTTGGTGCGCAGACCGATGATACCACGTGAGGGGATGTCGAATTCAATATCAACGCGGTCGCCCATGTTCATCATTGAAGTCATCTCGCCCTTACGGCGAGTTACCATATCGATCATCTTCGAAGCAAATTCTTCAGGTACGTTGATGGTGAGTTCCTCGATAGGCTCGCACTTCTGTCCATCAATTTCCTTATAGATTACTTGGGGTTGACCCACTTGGAGTTCGTAGCCTTCGCGACGCATTGTCTCGATGAGAATGGAGAGATGGAGCACACCGCGTCCGCTCACAATCCAAGAGTCGCCTGTCTCGTTGCGTTTTACGCGGAGGGCAAGGTCTTTTTCGAGTTCCTTCTCTAGTCGATCGTTAATATGGCGTGATGTGCAGAACTTACCTTCCTTACCGAAGAAAGGAGAATCGTTGATAGCGAAGAGCATAGACATGGTAGGCTCATCGATTGCGATGGTGGGCAGAGGCTCGGGGTTTTCGAAGTCGCAGATGGTGTCACCAATCTCGAAGTTTTCGAGACCTACCACAGCGCATATATCACCAGAGCTTACGGCATCAGTCTTCTGTCGGCCCATGCCTTCGAAGGTGTGTACCTCCTTGATTTGTGTCTTCTCCATGGTGCCATCGCGATGGGCGATAGTGCACTTCATGCCTTCGCTGATGGTGCCACGGTGAACGCGTCCCACAGCGATACGGCCTGTGTAGTTAGAGTAGTCGAGCGAGGTGATGAGCATCTGGGGGGTGCCTTCGAGTTGCTGCGGAGCGGGGATAACTTCGATAATTTTGTCGAGCAGATAGTTGATGTTGTCGGTAGGCTTGTTGTAGTCTTCGCTCATCCAGCCATTCTTAGCAGAACCATATACTACTGGGAAGTCGAGCTGATCTTCCGTTGCGTTGAGGTCGCACATGAGGTCGAACACCATTTCGTACACCTCTTCGGGGCGACAGTTGGGCTTGTCCACCTTATTTACCACTACGATGGGCTTGAGTCCGATTTGGAGAGCCTTCTGCAAGACAAAACGTGTCTGTGGCATTGGTCCTTCGAATGCATCGACGAGGAGGATGCAACCATCGGCCATATTGAGCACGCGTTCTACCTCACCACCGAAGTCGGAGTGGCCCGGAGTGTCAATGATATTAATCTTTGTGTCCTTGTAACGGATGGACACATTCTTTGAGAGGATGGTTATACCGCGTTCGCGTTCAAGGTCGTTGTTGTCCAGAATAAGTTCGCCAGCGTTCTGATTTTTGCGGAACAGGTGTCCGGCGAGTAGCATCTTGTCCACGAGAGTAGTCTTTCCGTGGTCTACGTGGGCAATGATGGCAATGTTACGAATGTCTTGCATACAATAAATTACTAATACCTATATGTTTTCGGGTGCAAAGTTAGTGTAAGGTGAGAGAAGAGCAAAGAAAAAAACTCGTTTTTTGCTCTGATACTCCGAGCGGCAGCCCAACTTAGGTGGAGTGGAAGTTTGTGTATACGAGATGCACTGCAAAAGAAAGACAAACTTTTTCTTTGCAGTGCATCTCGTGTGCGGGTATATGTGTTTAAACTAGAGGATCGTAAGTGACGTTTTTTGTGTTTTAATTCTTTTCTAGTTCCACCACATCGGCTTTTACATTTTCATGCATAAAGAGGGCCGCGCTCTGATTGAATTTTTCAGCGCTTTCGGTGGTGAGATAGTGGCAGGTGCCTTGGCGTGAGAGGGCTTGCTCCATTTCTGGATGACGCTTCAAGTAGTTGCGTAGCGAGGCGGCCACATACTCTCCTTGGGGCACGATGCGTACACCTGGAGGGGTGTATTTGATGATTTTGTTCATTAGGAGTGGATAGTGTGTACATCCTAGTATGAGCGTGTCAATCTGCGGGTCGAGGCGAAGAATCCCTTCGATACGTTTGCGCACGAAATAATCGGCTCCTGGGGAGTCGAACTCATAATTCTCCACCAATGGTACCCACATGGGGCAAGCCTGTGATGTTAGTTCGATGTCGGGCGAGAGCTTATGTAGCTCCATGGCATAAGAGCCAGAGTTGACAGTGCCTGCTGTGGCGAGGAGACCTACGTGACGTGTCTCTGTGAGTGGACTGATGGCTTCCACCGTGGGGCGGATAACTCCGAGTACGCGTCGATGGTCGCCCAGAGTGGGGAGGTCGTTTTGCTGAATAGAGCGAAGTGCTTTTGCCGAGGCCGTGTTGCACGCCAAAATCACCAATCGGCAGCCGCGTCGGAATAATTCTTCTACAGCTTGTAACGTATATCGGTAGATGATGTCGAACGAGTGCGACCCATAGGGAGCGCGAGCGTTATCGCCTAAGTAAAGATAGTCGTATTGGGGTAGGAGCTGGCGTATTTGACGCAAAATGGTCAGTCCGCCGTAGCCCGAATCGAACACGCCTATTAGATGGTCATCGGGGTGAGATATAGCAGTCATAGTAGGCTATTGCCAAGAAGAGTTAGTTCTTAGGGTTAAGTTTTTCTTTAATAAAAGGTGTGACGTCTTCGACCACGGTGGGGTGGATAAAAGGAATAGTTCCTTTCGAAGTATCAATGATATACTCGTAGCCACGCTCAAGTCCCACGGCCTTGATGGCTGCAGCGAGGCGAGCTTTTACAGGGCGCAAGAGTTGTATGTGAGTGGCTTGTAATAGCGAATCAGCTTCGTGGCGGAAAGACATGCCGCGTTCGAGTGCCTGTTGTAGGTCAGCTTGTCGCTTTTGCAGAATGTTGGGTGTAAAAGTCTGCTGTCCTTCCAGAAATTCGGCATATTGTCGGCGGAAGGCTCGGTCGTTGTAGTCGGCCTCGGCTTCATACTGCTTACGCAGTCGCGCCATTTGCTCTTCGGCTTGTGTATAGTCGGGCAGGGTGCAAAGCAAGGAATCAGTGTTGACCATGCCATATTTTATAGTGGTCTGAGCTTGTGCTGTCGATAGGCTTGATAGCATCATGAAAATGAGCAGAAGAGTGTGTCTTATCATGTGTGTAAATGCATATATTTAGGCTGACTGCACCCTTGGTAGGGGGCGTAGCGTTAGTTTATGGTGGCAAACTTATCACTTTTTTGTGAGATTTCGTTACTAGAACCTACTTTTTTTAGGATGTTTGCTTGCTGCTTACTGTCTGCTTACTGCCGATGCGGTGGTGTATCACCCCCTTCTCCATAATGATATGGTTATCTTTCTTGTCGTTACTTATTCCTTATGCTTTCTCGACATCATCTGATTTCTAGGTAAATGCTCAATCACCTGTTGTCGCAAAAACGATCGGTCGAGATGTGTATAGAGCTGCGTAGTGCCGATGCATTCATGCCCCAACATGGCCTGGATTGCTCGCAAGTTGGCACCTCCTTCGAGCAAGTGTGTAGCAAAGGTGTGGCGCAAGGTGTGGGGTGAGATAGTCTTGGTAATCCCCGCCGTTGTAGCCAACACTTGAAGAATATGAAACACCGTGATGCGCGAGAGATGTTGACGTCGCCGATGACTGATAAACACATAGTCCTCTTCGCCCGGCTTTGGGTCAATGTGACAGCGATCGGCAAACCATAGTTGTAGCTCTTTTATTGCTCGGGGTGACACTGGCACATAGCGCTGTTTGCTTCCCTTTCCCGTTACACTGAGAAAGCCCTCTTCGAGGTAGAGACACGACATGGTAAGTCCACACAACTCTGATACGCGCAAGCCACAACTGTAGAGCACCTCCACAATGGCTCTATCGCGTTGCCCCTCCTCCTGACTTAGGTCTACGGCCGCTTCGAGTGCATCCACCTCCTCCACGGTAAGCACAGTGGGCAAATGCTCTGGTCGCTTGGGCATCTCCATGAGTTCTGTGGGGTCGGCCTCTATGTAGCCATCTTCGAGCAGAAAAGCATAGAACGAGCGCACCCCGCTTAGAATGCGTGAAATCGATGTGGGCGAGATTCCCACATCATATAGCGAAGCCGCAAATTTATGCAGGTCGTCGAGTTGAGCGTGGAGTGGGTCAATCCCCTCTCCAGAGAGGAAAAGGAGAAGCTTTGATACGTCGGCCACGTAGGCCAAACGCGTGTTCTCACTAAGTCCCTTCTCAAGGAGTAGATATGAATGGTATTTATCTATCATTAGCGTATGCGTAAAATATTAGAAAACAAAGCCTTTTTATGCTTGGAAATTCGTAATTTTGCAGCACGAAGCTAGCGACGTGCCTTAGAGGGGCGCGCAGCAAAGCCTAGCAAAGGTACATTTTTCCCCTTTTACAGAAAAATCATGAAGCTTTTAATTGTCAATGGTCCCAATCTCAATCTCTTGGGACAGCGCGAACCAGGCATCTATGGTACAGATTCCATGGAAGTCTGTTTGGAGCAATTGCACAAGCTCTATGCAGAACACGAGATAGCATATTATCAGAGCAACGTGGAAGGCTTCCTCATCGACCGCCTACAGCAAGCCAATGCAGATGGAACCCAAGGCATCGTGCTCAACGCCGGTGCCTATACTCATACAAGCATTGCCCTGCACGACTGCATTCGCTCACTTCACATCCCCGTTGTCGAAGTACACATCTCTAATGTACACCAGCGCGAGGAGTTTCGCCATCGCTCCATGATATCGGCCGCCTGCCGTGGTGTAATCTGCGGTTTCGGTCTCGATTCTTATCGATTAGCACTTGAGGCGCTTATTCATAGCGAGCAAATCTGACACAAGTTGTTCCAGTGTCTATAAGCAGCTTTCCACTCGATTGCTTTTCCTCCCCCCCTCCCACACATCACACATCTCCACACGAAAACTAAACCACAACGATGTATAAGAAAACCAAGATTGTAGCAACCATCTCCGACGTGCGTTGCGACGTAGGGCTCATCCAGCGCCTCTACGATGCAGGAATGAATGTAGTACGCCTCAACACTGCCCACCAGGACGCCACAGGCATGAAGCGAGTTATCGACAATGTACGCGAAGTATCTAGCCACCTAGCTATCCTTGTAGATACAAAGGGTCCAGAAGTGCGCACCACCGTGACCGATCAACCCATTGAATTTCACAAGGGCGACATCGTACGCATCGTAGGCTGCCCACAGCAGAAGACCACGCGCGAGGTTATCTCGGTTTCCTATCCCGATTTTGTAAACGATCTTAGCGAAGGCGCACAAATCCTCATCGATGATGGCGATCTAGGCATTCGAGTAGACTATAAAGAAGCTGGCGAACTCATCTGCCACGTAGAAAACGATGCCACTCTCGGCTCGCGTAAGAGCGTAAACGTGCCCGGTGTACGCATCAACCTTCCTGCGCTGACAGAGAAGGATAAGCGCAACATCGAATTTGCTATCGACTACGATGTTGCCTTTATCGCCCATAGCTTTGTGCGCTCTAAGGAAGACGTCTACGAAATCCGTCGCATCCTCGACGCTCACGATAGCGACATCCGCATCATTGCCAAGATTGAAAACCAAGAAGGTGTAGACAATATTGATGAAATTCTCGAAGCTGCCGATGGTATTATGGTAGCACGTGGCGACCTCGGTATCGAAGTGCCCCAAGAGTTTATTCCTGGCATACAGCGTCGCTTAGTCGATAAGGCCATTCGCGCCCATAAGCCCGTAATCGTGGCCACCCAGATGCTACAAAGCATGATCCACAATCCACGCCCCACCCGCACCGAGGTGACCGATATTGCCAACGCAGTCTACTCACGTACCGATGCCCTAATGCTATCGGGCGAGACCGCTTATGGCGACTATCCCGTAGAGGCCGTAAAGACCATGGCCACCGTGGCATGGCAAGCCGAGCGCGACACCTTCAAGGAATATGGCGACGTAGACATCCCCCTCTCCGAGAATCCCGACGTGACTGAGTTCTTCTCCAAAGAAGCCGTGATGGCCACCAAGCGCATGAAGCTCCGTGCCATTATAATGGACTCCTATACCGGTCGCACCGCCCGCTACGTCAGCTCATTCCGTGGTGAGAGCACCATTCTAGCCATTTGCTATAAGGCCAAGACCGTGCGCCACCTAGCCCTGCAGTATGGCGTATATGCCATTTACATGCCTATGAAAAGCTACGGCCACGAGTTCCTACTTGCCGCCCTGAGAAAGCTCCTTTCCGACAATATGCTCAAGCCCGAAGATCGCATCTGTTACCTCGGTTCGCAGCGCAAGGAACAGAGCACCTCGTTCATGGAGATGAACATCGTGAAAAATCTCTTCCAAAATGAAGGAGAAGAGGCTATTCCCAACTAAGTATAGTATTGGAGTTTTAAGGTTATGAGTTGATAATCTTAAAACTCCAAATTTACTTTGTAACCTCAAACCTTCTAACTCTCTTTATGCACCTCGACCAATACATTCTCGACCATACCACTGCCCCCGACGACTACTTGCGTCGCCTCTATCGAGCCACCCATCTCCATCTACTTCGTCCACGCATGGCCTCTGGTCACCTACAAGGGCAACTCTTGCGCATGATAATGCAGATGCTTCGTCCTCAGACAGTGGTAGAGATAGGAACCTACTCTGGTTATTCTGCTCTAGCTATGGCCTCGGGCATGACTAGCGGAAGTCGCGTGATTACCTTTGAAATCAACGACGAACAGGAAGCTTTCACCCGTCCCTGGCTAGAAGATGCTCCCTACGAAGCTCGTGTAGAGATGCACGTGGGCAATGTATTCTCGCTCCTGCCCCCCATGAATCTGAGCATCGATGCCGCATTTATCGATGCTAATAAACGCGAATATACGGAGTACTACGAACTTCTTCTCCCCTTCTGTCATAGTGGCACCCTACTACTAGCCGACAACACCCTGTGGGATGGTCACGTTGTCGACCCAGCCTACGACCACGATGCCCAAACTCAAGCCATTCGCCGCTTTAATGACCACGTAGCCAGTGACCCTCGTTGTGAGCAACTCATTCTTCCCGAAAGAGATGGTCTCACCATAATTCGCGTGAAATAACTCTTCAAGTAAGTAGCTTCTGACTCTTGTCAAAAGCGGGGGTGTCCTCCGCTCTTCTCATATTTTAGGCAAATTGCCTATAAAAATATCCCTTGAAAAAAGTGTACAACTTGTACACTTTTTCTTTTTCCTTTTATCCTCTCCTCACGCGTGCAAGTGTGTACGCGCTCTATCTATTTCGTTATTTCCCCTTACACACCTCTTCCGTTTTAATCTTAGTTTCATAGACAATCCGTTTTTATAACCCGAATTTTACCTACATACGGGTCAGCGAATATTTCCGGTTGTATGATGAGGAAAGTGACTTATATGCCGTCCTTAGATGAGCATCTTGCTGTCCTTAGATGAGCATCTTGCCGTCGTTCAACGCCCAGTGACCGATCGTTCAACGCCCAGTGACTGATCGTTCACCGCCCAGTGACTGATCGTTCACCGCCCAGTGAACGATGGGAAAGTCTTCAAAGAAAAACGGAATGACCTAGGTTTTAGCGTGATAATGACGAAGTTCGAAGCACTCCGTTTGTTTTTTATGAAAAACTCCGTTCACAAGGGAAAATTTCCATCTATGCAGAGAGACGATTTTCGCGCACTGAAGGACGACTGTATCTTCGCGCCGAGAAAACTAAATAAAGGGATATTCTCACCTAGTATCAGAGGGAGGATAAGAATTTAAAAGGAAGAAGAATGGATCTGTTTTTTCTAAAACTTTTTTAGATCTATGCGCCATTCAAGTATCGGATTTAACTTGAACGGCCTTTTCGCGTAACTTGAATGCCAATGTAGAGATAATTATTGACCTATACGCCTAATTATTCAAGTTTTACTACCAATTATTACAAAGGCTCCCTACACATCCTTTATCAAGGAATGTGTGGGGAGCCTTTCGTCTGCCGTCACATATACAAAGGCATATAACTTCGGTTATAGCCAACACTTTTCTCATTTCCTTCCAAAATCAGCGGGCACCTCTCCCCACTCAGACGTTTTCCACTTCAGCAACGGAATGTCGGAGTAGTCGTGCGTGTGTAGCCACTGTTCGGCGCGTTCGATAAGCTGGTATAGTTTTTCCGTGCGAGCTGTACGAGCCAACTTTGTGCGACATTGCTTAGCCCTAACCCATAGCAGCGCATTGCGGCTATCAGAGTAAATCGTCATGGAGCGTCCTCGCTGCTTCAGTAACGCTAGTGCGTGGACAATGGCCAAAAATTCGCCGATGTTGTTGGTGCCATGTACGGGGCCATAGTGGAATATTTCTTCTCCTGTGGCAAGGTATACGCCGCGGTACTCCATCGGTCCTGGATTTCCCGAACAAGCCGCGTCTACTGCCAACGCATCCGCTTTAACCTCTAGGGGTAAAGGTAGTACCGTATCGTTGCGCCAGTCAGGTGGTGGAAGCGGACAGCTCGAGGTGGCTTGAGGAATTTTCGTTTTCTTTATAGCCTTCGTCTCATCGTGTAACAAAGTGGCAGAAGCCTGAGTTTTCTGTACAGAATTGGCGGGCGGAGTAGGTGGCATAGCATAAGCTTCGCGAGCTTCCTGCTCCGTGGCAAATGATTTATATAGTGCACCGCCATAGCCCATCACCTGTGCTTGGCAGTCGGGCCATGAGGTGTAGATGCCTGGCTCGTGTCCACGCCATACCACGTAGTATTTTTGCTTATTGTTTGACATCCCGTTCTTACTCAAATTACGATTTACCTTCCAAGCCAAGCCTCGGGATTGAGTTTGGCTGTCTCCTTGCGTAGCTGGAAGTGAAGTGTACAATTGCCCGAAGCATCCGTGGCAACAGCGCCGAGCGTCTGGCCGCGTTGCACGTGCTGTCCGCGACGTACGGAGGTGGAACTGAGGTTGCAATAGACCGACATATACGAACCATGGCGCACGATGATATTGTACATGCCACTATAGGTGAATATGGCTGTAACCTCGCCCTCAAAAACGGAGCGAGCATGAGCACCTGCATGTCCTGTGATATTGATACCCTTACTATCAAGCTGCACGCCATTGAGCCCCGAAACGTTGTAAGATCCGTAATGACGCGTAATGGCATATCCTCCCGTGATAGGCATGGGCAGACGGCCGCGATTGGCGGCAAAACTGCCGTTGATTACGCGGTCGGCATTGTCGGCCTCGTTGAAGCTCGGAGTTTTCTCTTCGCGTGGATTTTCAGCCTTAGAGGGAGCCGTTCGGCGCCTTGAAGAAGACGTGGCGGCATTGCGGCGCGTTGATGTAGTGGAGCGTTTGTTTGATGCGATGGACTTTCCTTCGTCGTTCTTCTTCTTTACGGTAGCCGTAGCTCTGCGTTCGGCAGCTGCTTTCTCTCGTGCCGCCTTCTCTCTTGCTACTTTCTCTCGTGCGGCTTTCTCTCTTGCCGCTTTTATTTTAGCTTGGCGGGCAAGTTCTGCTTTGCGTCGGCGCTCTGCTTCAGCTTTGCGTCGGCGTTCGGCGGCAATAATTTCTTGTTGAATGAGTTGGTCGATACGGGCATTTAATGCAGCAGCCTTCTTGCGCTGTTGGGCTATCGAAGCTTGCAATTCGCTTTGGCGCTTGTTGAGATCGTTCACCACCTGTTGACGCTCCTGCTGCTGCGTCTGCAGTTTGCGTGTTTCGGCCTTACCCTCTTCAAGCAGACGGTTCTTTTCTGTCTTTACTCCCATCAATTCATTGCGCTTAGCCTGCACTTGAGCTTCCTTGCGGCGGATGGTCTCGGCTTGTATGCGCTGATAGCGACTAAACTCAGTCATGTAGCGCATGCGTCGGTACATCTGACGGAAGTTTTTGGCCGACAGGATAAATTGCCACTTTGAAAGCTGCATTCTGTTGCGAAACATATAGGATACACTTCGCTGGTAGCGTCTTTTGCAGTCGGCAAGGTCAAGTTCTAGCATACGCAGTTGCTGCTCAAGGCCGCTGATATTGGTGGCCAGTTCTGTCAGCTCGGAGTGGATGCCGTTGACATACTTCTGCTGTCCTTCTATCTGCACGTTGATTACTTGCAGATTGGCCAATTGAGAGTTGACATCCTTCTTGGTTGTCTTGAGCATCTGTTCCTGAGAGGCTATTTTCTTCTTTAGCGTCTTTTGTTGTCGTTGCAGCGACTGAATCTTCTTGTTCGTCTGCGCAGGAAGTGCCGCGCCCAAGGCAAAAAAGAGACAGAGAGTATAGAGTATGCGGAGCATAGGAGAAAATATATTAAGAGGGAAAAAGAATTTTTTTAGAAGAGAAAGGCTTCTGAGGGTGCTACTGTACAGAATGTTTGAAGGTATTTAGATGGAGTGGGTAGTCAAGATTCCTTCTAGAACATTTCTAGTGGCTTTAGAGAAGATAGGGCTTTCCAAGAAAGTTGCTAAAATAGTTTGCCGAGCACTTCTTGTACGGATCGACGCGTATATTTGCTAGAGATGGTGGTGCGGTAGTTCCAATTTGCGTCAGTTTTGAGACCTGAGAGGTTGAGCGAGAGCGTCACATCCTTTGTAGTACCGCTTACGCACATTTGCATTGAAGTGGGGAAAGGGCGTCCTTGAAAACGCTCAAAGGAATCGTAATTCCATGCGAACTGCCCCTTGTCAGCTTTGTTGGAAGATACCACTTGCAAGCGATTGAGCGTTTGCTGTGCTGGGTCGGCATAGAAATGATAGGTAAGTTTGGGAGTGTCTTTCGGTGTGAGCACGCAGAGGTTATGTTCTTGTGTCATTTCTATATCCGAGGCATTTACCATTCTTCCCTCGCTACTTCCAGGAACGAAGATTTCATTCCAAAAGAGTGATTGCAAGGAGTAGAAATCGAGTGCAGCCTGGCGCAGGAAACTCACTTCTGAGTATGAAGCTCTCACGTATTGCTTGTTAACGCGATCTACCACTAGCACATCTTTCGGTGTAAATTCTAGCAGCCCCACTTCCATTCCGAGGAATCGAAGTGAAAGCCTCACCACATCATTCCGACGCATACGAAGTTGCCCATTTACGGAAAGATCTTTCGCGCCTACTCCTGTGATGCGCACTTTCGCTGAGGCTGTGAGGCACTGCTTGTCTGTGCGTTGTGGCGAAATTTTCTTGACGAAGGCCGCTGTTTCAGCCTTCGATGCGGTGGTGCTTGATGCTCCGTCCTTGTTTGAATGGATAGGAGTGGTGGATGTGCTTCCTTGGCCGATGGAAATTTTTTCCTTTGAGGCTGATTTTGATGAGCGGCATGAACTAAGAAATATTCCTGCCATGATGATGCATATACTATATAATAGGTGTTTCATTGCGATGAATGGATATATTGTTCTTCTAAAGAAAAAATATTCAGCTTATAGGCGCTTGCGCCACACCTTGCGTTGCACTTTCTGCTTCAGTGCTCTATCTTTGGTGAGCGAGATAGCCTTTTTCCAAAAAGCAATGGCTTGCGAGCGAATGTTGAGGCGGAAGTAAATGTCGCCAGCGTGGTCGAAAGTGGTGGCACTTTCTGCATCCTCGGGTGTATAGCGCAAGGCTTCCTCTATGTAGATGCGAGCTTGTGCGTATTCGTGTTTGAGGTAGAGAATCCAGGCATACGTGTCAAGGTATGTGCCATTGTCTCCTTCAGCCTCTATTGTAAGACGGCTCATGCGCTCAGCCTTGTCGAGTTGTCGGCCATCTATGGAGAGGAAGTAAGCGTAGTTGTTGAGGCAAAGCAAGTTTTGTGCATTGTATTCTAGTGCATGGTCGTAGGCTGTGTAAGCCTCGTCCTTTAGGCGCATATCGTAGAGAATATCGCCTAGCAGGGCATAGACGTCCGAGGCGAGTTCTAGGTCAGTTTCATCGTCGATGCGTTCCACTCCTTTCTGTACTTGCTCCATTGCTTCGCGATTGCGTCCTAGGCGGAAGAGAGCGAGTCCTTCGTAGTAGTAGAACGTAATCTCCGTAGGGTCGTAAAGTTCCCCTTCTCTGCAAGTTGAGGCCACTCGAGCCATGTCGTCTCGGTCTATCATAATCTTAAGAACCTGTAGGCGAGCCATGGAATAGTCTGGTTCGATGCGTAAAATGGTATAGAGCGCAGCTAGTAGCGAATCGGTGGGCATATTGCGCTCAGCCACATACGAGGCATAAAGTTCTGCCATGTCTCGGCTCTCTTGCGGCTGTGCCAATACTTCGTGAAAGAGTTTCAGTACGGGAATAGAGTCGGCTTTTCTTTGCAGATTATCGGCTGCATAGCCTCGCATGGCTTCGATGCGCGCTCCAGTCTGCGTGTGTGGATTGAGCACTACACGGCGCAGGAGGTCGAGATAAAGAGAATCCGCTTCGGCTGCCTTATAGTAGGCAAGGAGCGAAATTTGTGCATAGCTATTGTCGGGTTCAGCGGTGAGTACATCGCGATAGATGTCGAGAGCCTGTTCGTGGTAGCCATGCTGATCATAGAGATCTCCTAATAGGACGCGATAACGCAGGTCGAGGGGATACTCCGCACAGAGGTCTTCGATAGCTTGATATGCATGTTCGTCGTCCTTCATGGCTAGGTACGTCTGAAATTTTTCCATGCTAAGCTGCTCGCTTTTCCCCTCTAAGTGTTCAAGTCGTTCTATTGTGCGGATGGCTCCAGCGTAATCGCCACTTGTCTTATATAGCCATATAAGAGTGGCGAGCGTCTCTTCCGAGAGTTTTTCGTCGGCTATTTCTTCGTAGAGTTCTATCGCTTCGCGATATTGTGCTGCATTTGCCAGATAGGTGGCGAGTGTCTCTTTGAAGTAGCAATTAGAAGGATCTAGCTCTACGGCCTTGCGCAGCAGAGAGTCGCCTTGTGCTCGTGCCAGTGTGTCGGAGTAAGCGGAGTAGGAGAGTCTCAGTATGCCCATTTCGTAGAGAGCTTCTGGAGCGAGTGGTCGAATCTTTAGTGCCTCGGCTAGGAGTTCGTATTCAGCATCTATGTGTTCCGCCTCTTTCTGCCTAATGGCTTCGAGGAAGAGTTTGTCAAACCGTCGCTTATCCTCGTAGCTCACAGGGCGTGGTACAATGGGTGTGACCGTTGCGGGGCGAGCTGTCGGAGCTGGTGCCGATGGTTGCTGTACGGGGGGTACGGTCTGTCGGCTCCCATGACACGCAATGCACAGGAGTAGCACGAATGAACTGAATATGTAGAGGATGAAATGACGCAAGATATGGAGCGTTATTTAAGTTTTGTCAGCTATGTTGCAATGGGCCTATATGATAGATAGTCCATCAGAGAGTTGCTATATAGATAGCTTTAAGTCTCTGCCCCTTTTTTATTGTTTGCCAGAATGGCCGAATCCGCCTTCTCCGCGTTCAGTGACGTCGAGAGAGCTTACTTCTGTCCACTCGGCTTGTTCGTAGCGAGCAATGACTAGCTGGGCAATGCGGTCACCATCGGCAATGGTGAAAGGTTCGGTAGAGAGGTTGACTAGAATTATTCCAATCTCGCCACGATAGTCGGCATCGATGGTGCCTGGCGTATTGAGCAATGTGATACCATGCTTGAGAGCAAGGCCAGAGCGAGGGCGCACTTGTGCTTCGTAGCCTTGGGGCAAGGCAATGCGGAGTCCCGTTGGTATAAGGCGACGCTCCATGGGAAGGAGTGTGATAGATGTGTCGAGATTGGCGCGAAGGTCGAGCCCAGCACTCTGCACCGTGGCATATTGTGGAAGTGGATGGTGCGATTCGTTGATTACTTGAATCTTCATGGATTTTCTGTAAATAGCGTGGAAGACCGAGTAATGGCCTTCGTCGTTCTTTCTTTGCTTACGTGTAAAGCACGTGTTTATGGGATATATATAATGCAAAAGTACACAATTCGGCACAATTATGCCCCTTGTTAACGGCTTTTTGTGTAAGTTTGTCGTGGCTTTGAGGCTGTTTGTATAAAATAGTCTTGTGTATTGTAATCATTTTATCCTACCCCTTATGTCTCAGATGAATTGGCAAATGCTTTTATCGTGCATGCGATTAGGCAAAGAAGATCGTCCGAAGCCGCTGGAGGAGCGGCGCACGGAGTTTCAGCGCGACTACGACCGATTAATCTTCTCGGCAGCATTCCGACGGATGCAGAATAAGACACAGGTATTCCCGCTTCCGGGGAGTGTTTTCGTACACAATCGCTTGACGCATAGCTTAGAAGTGTCGAGCGTGGGCCGATCGTTGGGAGCAGACGTGAGTCGCGAGTTGATGATGCGCCACCCAGAACTAGCTGAGACGGAGTTGACGGGGATGGGATCCATCGTGAGTGCGGCCTGTTTGGCTCACGATATGGGCAATCCGCCTTTCGGCCACTCGGGAGAGCGTGCCATCCGCACCTACTTCAGTGAGGGGCGTGGTCAGGAGCTGCAAAGCCTTATCACGGACGATGGTCGAGCGCTCTCGGAAGCAGAATGGATGGATATGACGCGATTTGACGGAAATGCGAATACCTTCCGTCTGCTCACCCATCATTTCAACGGCCGCCGTCCGGGAGGATTCGTGATGACCTATGCCACGTTGGCCTCAATTGTGAAATACCCTTATGGCTCTGACGGAGCCGTGAGAAAACCTAAGTTTGGATTCTTTGAGGCAGAGCGTGGTACTTATTTACACATTGCCGAAACGCTAGGGCTGAAACGCCTGTCCGATTTCCCTGGAGGTGCATTGCGCTATGCTCGTCACCCACTAGTTTACTTGGTTGAGGCGGCAGATGATATTTGTTACGAAATAATGGACATAGAAGATGCGCATAAACTTCGCTTGCTTTCCGACGAGCAGACAATGGAACTCTTCCTCGCCTTTTTCGAGCCTGAGGAGCGGGAAGCGTTGCGCCGCCGTTATAGTTCCGATACGGATGTCGACGATCAAATAGTCTACTATCGTTCCTGTGTAATCAATGCCTTGGAGCGTGCTTGCGTGTGTATCTTTGTAGAGCATGAGCAGGAAATATTAGAGGGTACGTTCGAGGGTTCACTCATAGAGCATTTGCCTCATCGCTTGCGAGAAGCTTACCATCGCTGTGAGCAAGTGGCTGCCACGCGCATCTACTTGTGTCGGGAGGTGACCGATGTAGACTTGGCAGGTTATCACATTATTTATACTCTTTTGGAACTTATCACGGATGCTGTGATGGCTCCGCAGAGAGCCTACTCGCAGCTATTGTTGCAGCAGATTCCTTCGCAGTATGAGGTGAAGGCAGAGCGCGAGGGAGATAGGTTGATGGCTGTGCTCGACTATCTGTCGGGTATGACAGATGTATATGCGCTAGACCTTTATCGAAAGATTAATGGGCACTCTCTCCCGAGCGTATAGGAGGGAATGGGTTTTTAGTTTTCTTCCTCTTACTACTAGAGAAAGTCCTTATAAGATATAAAGTGGCGTTCTTGCGTTGCAAGGAGGGAGTGTATAGGAGGTGTTCAGAATAGACATTATTAACGAGACAAAAAAATGTCTATTTACAACAAAGGGAAAGCTTGTAAGCCTTTTCAGTAAAACACTTCTTACGCAGTAAAGATTTTTAGTAAAAGATAAACTTTTGGTGTAAAGTATTTTCAGCCAAAGTCAATAAAAGCAAACTTTCATTTTGCTTTGCGCTCGGTTTGCACTACCTTTGTCCCTCGAATCAACCTAAACAACATATCACCACCTATATGGATTGGATATACGATACACTTCTCAAACCTACGGCAGTACAAGCCGTTATTGTCATTGCGCTGATATGCGCGCTGGGGCTCTCGCTCGCCAAACTGCGCTTTCGTGGTATCAGTCTTGGCGTTACATACGTGTTTTTCTTTGGTATTTTGGCTGGAGCCGTAGGACTGCATATCGATGCGCAGATGCTAGGTTATGCCGAGAGTTTCGGCCTCATACTCTTTGTCTATACCCTGGGCTTACAAGTGGGGCCGGGATTTATGAGTACTTTCCGTAAAGGGGGTACCACGCTCAATCTTCTTTCACTCAGCGTGGTGGTGCTCGGTACATTGATTGCCCTCATAATGGGGTGGATAGGGCTGCTTCCGCTGCCCGATATGCTCGGCGTCCTCTGCGGAGCTACTACGAATACACCGGCTCTCGGTGCTGCCCAGCAAACGCTCAAGCAGATAGGCTTGCCCGCTTCGGGAGCAGCCTTGGGGTGTGCCGTGACTTATGCCTTTGGTATGGTGGGGGTCATCGTGGCACTCATGATGGTGAAAGGATGGCTCACACGCCACGAAAAATGCCAAGATTCCGATCACGATGATGAGGCATTCATCGCCTCCTTTCTCGTATGTAATCCTGCAGTGTACGGACATACGCTAGGCGAAATCAGTGGTATGGACGAGAGTAAATTTGTAGTTTCCCGCCTCTGGCGCGATGGCAAGGTGATTTTGCCCAATGCGCAGACGCGGCTGCAACAAAATGACCGCATACTTGTGATTACGCAACAACGACAGGTGGCACAACTGACTATCTACTTTGGTCAGCGCGATGAAACGAATTGGAATCGCAACGATGTGGATTGGAATGCGCTTGACTCGAAGCTTATTTCGCAGCGCATCCTTATTACACGTGCGAATATCAATGGGCGGCACTTGGGCGACCTCCAACTGCGTAATCGCTATGGCGTGAACGTGAGCCGCGTACAGCGTTCGGGCATTCAGCTCGTGGCCACTCCTAACCTAACCCTCCGTATGGGCGATCGCGTTACAGTGGTGGGCGAAGCCGAAAGCATTAAGCGCGTGGCCACGGAACTTGGCAATGTGGTGAAGCGCCTCGACGAGCCTAATATGGTGACCATCTTCATCGGCATCGTGCTCGGCTTGTTATTGGGTAGTATCCCCTTGTTTGTGCCGGGTATGAGCTACCCCGTGAGATTGGGGCTTGCTGGCGGTCCCATCGTGATGGGTATTCTCATCGGCGCTTTCGGTCCGCGCTTACACATGGTGGCCTACACCACTACGAGTGCCAACCTTATGCTTCGTTCGCTAGGTTTGTCTACCTATTTGGCCTGTTTGGGGCTAGATGCAGGAAAGGATTTCGTGGCTACTGTGATGCAGCCACAAGCTCTGTGGTGGATAGGTATCGCGCTCGTCATTACGCTCGTACCTGTGATCGTCATGAGCATTGTCAGTGTGGTATGCTACAAGCGTAGTTATGCTACCACGGCGGGTATGCTCTGTGGTGCCATGGCCAACCCTATTGCTCTAGAATATGTCAACGACTCCATGCCCGACAACGACAAGGCTGCTGTGGCTTATGCCACCGTGTATCCTTTGGGTATGTTTCTCAGAGTGATTATTGCCCAGCTCATCGTGATGCTATGGTGATGGGATGTGCTTTTCCCTCTCGCTCATAGATACTCTGGATATTTTGAAGATGAAAGGTGCGCCCTCTCCTCCTCTCCTTGAAATTAATTACTTTCAATAATGATCAATAACTCTCTATTCAAGAAAGCTGTGCCCGACATTCTAGCGGTGCTAGTATTTCTCATCTTGAGCACAGCTTACTTCTTCACCCCTATGAGTGAAGGACTCGTTCTCGGAGGCCATGATAGTGTGGCCGCTGTAGGCTTGGGGCAAGAACAAAAAGAATATCGCGAGAGCCATGGCGGCGAGACTACCCGATGGTCTAACGCTATCTTCAGCGGTATGCCTACGTATCAGACGGCGCCTACATATAGCGCCACCGATACGGTGTCGGCCTTTGCCGACATCTACGCGCTAGGCACTGGCAAGTGGTTTCCCGCTATTAGTTACCTATTCCTCTATCTTTTGGGGTTCTACGTGCTATTGCGAGCATTTAACTTTAAGCCCTATTTGGCAGCGCTAGGTAGTATTCTGTGGGCATTCTCCTCGTATTTCTTAATCATCATTGCTGCTGGCCATATATGGAAGGTGATGACGTTAGCCTTCATTCCTCCCACCATCGGCGGATTGGTGTTGTGCTATCGTGGAAAGTATCTTTGGGGCGGTGCAGTAACGGCACTCTTCACGGCTTTTCAAGTGGTAAGCAACCACATGCAGATGACCTATTACTTCCTCTTCGTGATGCTCTTCCTCGTGGTGGCCTACTTAGTCGATGCCATCGTGCGTCACAAGTTTGTTAGTTGGCTCAAAGCCACGGGAGTACTCATCGTGGCCGGTTTGTTAGGCGTAGCTGCTAATCTGCCTAATATCTACCATACGTATGAGTATGCCAAGGAGTCAATGCGCGGTAAGGCCGAACTCTCTCAGAAGCACAATGCTCAAGGAGAACAAGCGCAAAAGGCTACCGATGGCCTTGACCGCGACTACATTACGATGTGGAGCTACGGCTTCGACGAGACGCTCACGCTGCTCATCCCCGACTATAAGGGAGGAGGCTCTTCCTCTATTCTCGACCGCGAAGATGCAGAAGAACTGCCTGGCTACGACGACTTCTATCAATCGGCCGGACAGACGCAGGCTGCTTTCCAGCAAAGTGGCATCCAAGCCTATCCTCCTGGCATTCAACTCTATTGGGGCGACCAGCCCTTCACCGTAGGTCCAGTTTATGTGGGAGCATTGGTTTGTTTCCTCTTCGTATTGGGCTTGTTCTATGTGCGTGGACCTGTAAAATGGGGCCTTTTGGCAGCCACGGTACTGAGTTTTCTCTTCGCTTGGGGTAAAAATGTGCCCGAACTGACCAATTTCTTTATAGACCACATGCCGATGTACAGTAAGTTCCGTACAGTTAGTTCGGCTCTCGTCATTGCCGAGTTTACCATGCCGCTACTGGCCGTACTTTGCCTCTACGAGATTTCTTGTCGTAAGGAACTCTTCCAACTTCTGTCCTGGAAGGAAGCTCCACTGCGCAAGAAGATAGGTCTTCCCGTGGCCGCCGTATTAACTCTTGGCTTGTGTCTATTGATGTGGGTAGCACCGAGCGCAGCGGGGCATTGCATATCAAGTGCCGATATGCAGACGTTTAGCTTGATGCGTCAAGCAGGCTTCCCTACCGAGCTCGTGAGCACCTATATGAGTGCTCTCTCTTCAATGCACCATGCCATACTATCGGCCGACGCTTTGCGCTCGGCTTTGATAATTATTCTCGGCATACTCGTGCTATGGGCTTATGCTTCGGGTAAACTAAAGGCTTGGATGACTTGCGTGCTCTTGGCCGCTATCTGCCTTATAGATCTTTGGCAGATAGATCGTCGCTATCTCAACAATGATAGTTTCACCGATGAGATGGAGCAACAGGATAGCTTCGCTCCCTCGGCTGCTGACAAGGAGATACTCAAGGATAAAACTTTCTATCGCGTGGTGAACCTTAGCACGGGTGGAAATCCGTTTAATGAAACGTCGAACGCCACTTCTTACTACCATCACAGCATCGGTGGCTACCACGCGGCAAAGCTTCACCGTTATCAAGACCTTATAGACCGTCATCTGCTTGACGAAATACAACAATATGCAGGTGCCATTAGTGGAGCCGAAGGCGATATGACTCGCGTGGCGGGTGATAGCATTGCTCCTGTGCTCAATATGCTCAATACGAAGTATCTCATCTTTGGCAAGCAAGCTAATCAGGTTGTGCACAATCCCTATGCTAATGGCAATGGATGGTATGTTCGCTCATTGCGCTTCGTCAAGGGAGCTGACGCTGAAATGGCTGGTCTTGACAAGCTCGACACAAAGCATTGTGCTGTGGCCGACGAGCGCTTCCGCACCCAAATAGATGGATCGGCGCTCGACTCGGGTAGTGTGGCGCTCACCTCTTATGAGCCCAACCTCCTAAAGTATAGTATCAATTCAGCTAAGGGTGGTGTGGTTGTATTCTCCGAAATCTATTATCCTGGTTGGACGGTAACCATTGATGGAAAGCCGGCCGAACTTGGTCGTGTGAACTACGTGCTACGTGCACTCAAGGTGCCTGCTGGCAAGCATGAAGTGGTGATGGAGTTCCGTCCTGCCACAGTGAACACCACCAATACCATTGCTTATATAGCCTTGGCTATCATTCTTATTGGGTTCTTTGCGGCTCTTTATTTCGACCTTTGCGGAAAGAAAAAGGCCTAAACCTACTTTGATATAAAAAACATCTGCACCCACACCATTCTCTCTCCTAAAATAGAAGGAAATGGTGTGGGTGCAGTGTGCATGTATGTAGAGATGATCAGCTATGCTGATGGTTCAGTGGCCGACGCATCTCGCATCGGCCACTGAACTATCAATAAGGCAACTTAATATAGGTGAGCAACGTATATCTTACTTCACGCGTCTGTTGCGCTGATTGTTGGCCTTCTCTGGACGCGATTTTCCTATTCTTTTGCCCGAAGTCTTCTTCGCCGTGAGGCGAGCTTTGTGGGCAAATGGATTGTGCGAGGAAACGGGACGATGGGTGGCATGATGAGGCATAGGATTCAACGAATGAATAGTTTAGGCTTGTTGTGCTTTCCTATCTTGCTCAATCAATAGCAAAAGTTTATCTACAGCCTCTTCCGTGGGGATGTTCTTCTCCACACACTCCTTGCCGCGATAAAGGCTTACTTTTCCACGGGCAGCACCCACGTAGCCGTAGTCAGCATCGGCCATTTCGCCAGGGCCATTGACAATGCAGCCCATGATGCCGATTTTCAGTCCGCGCAGATGAGCAGTAGCAGCCTTAATGCGAGCAATTGTGCCCGGAAGGTCGTAGAGTGTGCGGCCGCATCCAGGGCAGCTGATATACTCCGTGCGCGTGGTGCGTAAGCGAGCCGCTTGCAGAATGGCAAATGCTGTAGAGTCTGTCACGGCATGTGACAACGTGCGTTGTCCCTCGGGCTTCTGATTGAAGAGCATAATTCCATCGGTGAGTCCATCGAAGAGCAAGGCACCGAGGTCGGCCGCAGCCTCTAGTTGGAGGTCTTCTTTCTCTACTTCACCATGGCGATATTGCTCAAACATGATAACGGGCACGGGGAGGTCCTCATTCCATAGTTCGTGAACCAAGGCACGCTGTTCTCCCAATCTATTCTGATGGTTGCTCTGACAGATTATTACGATGTTGGGCACTGTGCGCAGTAGAGCCTTTACCTCATCATCGAGATCAAGATAGGTGAGGAATAGGAATTTTGCCTTTGCCTGGCAGCGAGGTATGAATAGCAGATGTTGCTTTGTAAAGACTGGATAGGTGTATTCCTCATTGGGATGCCAAGCATCTGCATCAACGAGGTAGCCCACTCCCTTGTGTCGCTTGTCGGCGCCAGGCAGATTGCGTCCGCAGTAGAGGTAGTCGGGCAGAGGATTTCCCTTATCCTCGGCATCGGTCGGAAGCGAATAATCGCCATCAGTGCGAGCCGAAATGACCACGGGAACATGACTACCGCCTATATTGAGCACGGGCTGTGTATGACGGCGCTGCGGATTAGCATAATGAAAAGCTGGGGCACTCTTGCCCGGAATCATGGCATGACCAGCACGTTTCACCACGTAGGAAGCTAGTTTATAGGCTACGGGTACTTCGGCTTGGGGTGGTTCGCTGAGACTTACACGCAGAGTGTCGCCTATGCCGTCGGCTAGCAGGGCACCTATGCCAACGGCACTTTTGATGCGTCCATCTTCACCCTCGCCTGCTTCGGTCACTCCGAGATGGAGCGGATAGTCCATGCCCTCTTTCTCCATCACTTGACAGAGCAAGCGCACGGAGCGTACCATTACTTGTGTGTTGGAGGCTTTAATAGAGATGACCACGTCGTTGAACGCTTGGCGTTGGCACACACGGAGAAACTCCATGCAACTCTCTACGATTCCTGCGGGTGTATCGCCGTAGCGACACATGATGCGGTCGGAAAGAGAACCATGGTTCACACCAATGCGTAGAGCCGTGTGGTGGTCGCGGC